>Ga0116216_10000038_pt1 | contig 127357 bp, 121 predicted proteins | sample Sb_taG_11_FD_89696 | JGI IMG/M metagenome (GOLD analysis project Ga0116216, IMG submission 89696) | Peat soil microbial communities from Weissenstadt, Germany - Sb_50d_3_AS metaG | ecosystem: Environmental > Terrestrial > Soil > Wetlands > Peat | place: Germany: Weissenstadt | collected... | reverse complement strand
TCCCCGCCGCCGGTTCCCGCTCGACCCCCTTTCGTGGCCCAGCCGGTAGCTTCTGCCGCGGCGTCGATGCCGGCGGAACCAACGCCTGAGCCGCGGCCGCGCGAACGCGTTTCCCCGCCGCCGCTTCCCTCTCGATCCCCTTTAGCGGCCCAGCCAGTCAAAAAACGGGAACCCGTCCCGGAGAAACTGGCTCGCGCGCTCCATTGGCAGAGAACTCTGATCGTCTCGCTCGGCCTAGCCTGCGCATTTGGGCTGGCGATTCGGTTCCTGCGCAGCGCGCCCGTTGTCCCGGAGCCCCCCGTGCAGGGGCTCGACGCGGGATCTCCAGGGTCTGCGAAAGTCCCGGCATCCCAGGCGGCAGGCAATGCACCCCCCACTGTCGCGGCATCTCAGCCCCCTCAGCCGAAAGTCCCGGAGTCCCCTCGTGCGTCCCAACCTGCGAGCGAGCAGCCAGTCGCCGCTTCAGGATCCGACGAGCCTAAGCCTTCGAGCCCCTCGGCCCCCCTTGCCGCCCAAGTTCCGGTCGCGCCAATCCCCGTGCACATCAATGCCACCCCGTGGGCCACCATCGAGGTGGATGGCGTGGAGGTGGGAGAGACGCCGATCGCCGGCGTGCCCCTTGCGCCTGGCAATCATGTCTTTAGGGCCCGCATGCCCAATGGCCGAGTCATCGAGAGAACCGTGCAAATCGGCGCAGGGACTCGCCACGTGACGTTTGAGTAAGACGCTCCTCCTGCCCGTCGACAGAGGGCTTGTGGATCGCTACTCAACGTCTTGGCTCGGGCCGTAGCGCAGTTTGGTAGCGCGCCTGAATGGGGTTCAGGAGGTCGTGGGTTCAAATCCCGCCGGCCCGACCAATCAAATCAAGCGCTTAGGGCCTTTGCCTCGTCAGGCTTTGAAGGCGCCGGAAGCATGGCGGAAGCACGCGGGGCGGTTTGGCTCCCCTCAGGCCTCAAGGTCGACCCTCTTCCCGAGCACGCCATGCGCGCAGCGTCGGCGGAGGTCGGTGAAATGGTCCGCTATCGACACGCGCTGGTCACGATACTGATCGGCTTCGCTCTCCAGTCCTGTGCGTTTGCCAGACAGGGCGCGTGGACGAACGCCCAAGATGCGTTCGCAGCCGGGGACTATCACGGCGCGATCCAGAAGGCGGATTAACTCCTCTCATATGGGAGCCCGTCGGCGGAGGATCGCACTAACGCGACACTGCTCAAGGCTCAGTCATACGAACGGCTCGGCCAGCTCGGCGACGCGCTTGCCCTTTATGCCTTCGTTGCGAAGAACTTCCCCGACACGCCGCAGGCCTATCAAGCTACGGTCGCGCTTGCTCGCCTGACCCCGGCACAACCCGCCGCCGAACGCGGGAGCTTCTAGCCGTCAGCGACGCCCTGCGGGCAGCCTTCCGGGTGATGCGGGCAGCCGTCCAGCCACCCGATAGCGTACCTGACGTTGCATTCCGAGGCGCCCGCCGCACGCTCGAGCAGCGTTGACTGCAGCGCGAGTCCCTTTTGAATGCGGTCGGCCACCTGGAGAAAGGCGCCAAGGCTATTCGCCTGCTTCGCCGCCTCTGACGCACTCCAGAGATCCCGATTCAGCGCCTTGACCTGTCCGAGCAGGTCGTCGCCGAGATTGTCCTCGAGCTCGGCCTTGCGCTGCGCAGCCTGCACCAACGCTGTCCCGATATGAGTGCTGTGGCGGTCCACCGCGCTTTTGGCGAGCCCGTGTTGTCCCGCTATGTCCCGAATCGCTGTCCCGCTAACCAGGGCTTCGTCGATCTTGCCCTGATTCGGGTGTGTGCACACGGTGCACTGGCGAGCCACTTAACCCCCCTTTCGCCCCTCCGGGACGCGCTGGCGGTGTTTTGGGATGATGTCGCGCCGCTGTCCTACAGCGAGCCTTGCGCATATGCGCGCTCTCCACCGCAAGCTGCCGGTTCCAAACGGTCAGCATCCCGTTCCACGACGCGACGTGAGAGCGTGCCGCGAGGGGGTATCGTTGCCGATGCGGAGGCTCCCATGAATCGGCTCCCCGACCACCTCCCGATCCTCGACCGCGCGGGACGCCTACCCGTCGGTCCGATCTACGTCGAGCGAGAGATAACGAACCCGGTCGATCTCTGCGACGCGCACGGGTGCCTAAACCCCGACGCGGTCGGCTTCTCCCGCCAACCGCTGGTGCGCGCGAACCTGTCCGGGCACTGGCCTCGCAAGAAGCGCTGGAACTTCTGGAACTGGATCGCGTCGGACTTCGTCTTCTCGGTGACGCTCGCGGACATCGACGTCGCCTCGTTCTGCGCGTTCACGCTCACCGATTTCCGCGACGGCGCACACTGGAGCGGCAGCTCCTACGGGCGCTCCGGCCGCTTCGCGCTGCCCGACCGGGTCGAAGCGAGCGTCGCGTACCAGGCCGGCGGGATCGACTACACGAATCGCATCGACAGCGCGGATCTTGCTGTGCGTTTCCGCGGCCGTGCCGGCGATGGCACGCAACTCGCCGCGGACTTCGGCGTGCGCCGGCCACCGGGCCAGGAGAGCCTGAACGTCGTCGTACCGTGGACGCTGTCGCGCTTCCAGTGCAACTCGAAGCACGCCGCGCTCCCCTGCGAAGGAGAGGTGCGCGCGGGCGCGCGTCGGTACGCGCTTGAGCCGCGGACCTCGTTCGCCGTGCAGGACTGGGGCCGCGGCATCTGGCCCTATCGCTCCAACTGGAACTGGGGCGTCGCAACAGGCTGGGTCGGGGACGTCCTGCTCGGCGTCAACTTCGGCGCGAAGTGGACCACGGGCACCGGCTCGAACGAGAACGGCATCCTGTGGAACGGCCGCTTACACAAGATCATGGAGGACCTGCGCTGGGAGTACGACGCTGCGCAGTGGCGCAAGCCCTGGCGTGTCGTCGCGCCGCGCTCGGGCGCGCTCGACCTCGTCCTCGAGCCCGTCGCCGCCCACACGCCGCGAATGAACCTGGGCGTGATCGCCACGGGCGGCGTCTGCGCCTTCGGGCACTGGCGCGGTCACGTGCGGGTCGACGGCAGCGAGCTCGCCGTGGACGGGCTCATCGGCTGGGCGGAGGAGTTCGCGCACCGCTGGTGAAGGGCCACCACGGCTCAGGGTCTCAGGAGATCGCGTGCAGACCCCAGTGTGGATTCGACGGCGATCTCCTCTGAAGACGCAGCGGCGGCACCTTATACAAACTAGCCGCGGACGGACAACTGCATGCGCTTATTACACCGCACGCTTCGTGAGAACGTCCCAGTTGTCCGAGACGAATTGCGCAAGGCGGAGGAGGAGAGCCAGGGACGTATAGGCTTCGTTGTCCGTGATGCGCGCGCGTCGGCCATGCGCGGGAGTGGACCCATCACCTTCGCGGTTCGGTCCGCCAGAGCCCTCTTTGGCACATCACTTGTGTATCCCGAGTTCGTCGTCGTCAACGTCAATACTCCAATGACTACTGGCGCACGTCACGTTGACATCCCTTCTTTCCACGGAGCAACACGGGAACACTATCCGTTGCCGTTTCTGAAAGTGATGGGCCGCTCTGGACTTTTCGAAGCGAGGCGCGTGGTCCGCGCAGGAGCACTCTCGTGGTTTTATGAAGGCACGGGTGGCAGCTATGATTACTGGCCGGAGGGTTTATGCGGTCCAATGCTGAGCGAGCAGCCGCCCTTCGGCAACGTTGCTCTCATTGCGGATAGTGACCGGATGTACCACCAGATCGGCGCCATTGGAGATCCCAATGCGGAATTGCCCCGCATGTCGGCCTCGGCATACATTCAGCCGGATGGCGATGGCAACTGGGCGATTCTGGACAATGGAGAAGTTCGCGCTGCGTACCCAAGTCATGCGGTCCGCGACGTTCACAGCGGACCTCCGCCGTCGGAGTGTGGATTTCCACATGCCCTCCGATCCATTGGCCGACACCGCGTGGATTGTTCAGCTGCAGGAGATTTATGCTGACTTGAGCGATTCCTGTGGGAAGCAATAGAGCCCATTCAGGGTCAGGCGCCTGCGGCTACGTCTCGCCACCAGAGCCAAGATTCAGGATGCGCTCCCCGCGGCCGAAGGAGGGAGTGCGGCCCTACCTCCCTTTGGACCGCAAGACGTACAGAGGAGTCCTGAGCGGGATCGTCGGCGTCTTCCAGCGAAAGGTGGCGTGCTTCAGCTCTCGCGTAGGCGGTCCTCTGGACGAGTACGCACCGCGCCCGTGAGCTCGCTACTCCGCCGATGGCGACTCCGGCTCCTCGTCCTGGCTTGAAACGGGCTTCCAGGTGTCGTCCGGGTCGAACTTCGTCATCGCCTGCGCTAGGACCGCGGTCTTCGGTCCGAGGTCTTTCTCGAACACGACACCGTCATGATTCACCAGGAAGGTCATCACGCCCGAGGAGCCCCATCTGGCCGGGAATGCCACGAGCGCGAAGCCGCCCATCATCTTGCCCTTCGCGAGGTAATCGTAAGCGCCGCCCTTCGCGTGCGGCCCCTGCGCTTTCAGGATCCGGAAGTAGTAACCGTGGAAGGGATGGCCCTTGCTGTTGGTTCCCTTCTCGTAACCCTCCGCCCTGGACTGCGCGAAGAGTGAGCCGAGGGGGCTCTCGGGCTCATCCTCCTGGGTTTCGAAGTAGAGCCCATCGCGCTGGCCCTTCGCGCTGGCGAAGCGCTGCGCGTAATGAAGGAGGTCACTCTTCTCCGGGTCGCGCGCATAGTATTCGCGCTGCGCATCTACGTATGCGAGACAGGCCTGGATCGCGGCCAGCTCGTTTCGCCCGATGCGGCGGCTGAGGACCTCGTGTTCCCCAACACGCGAGTCGAAGCGCCAGCCAGCATCGTCCTTCACGATCGGGATCGGCATCGGCCAATCGTCCTTCCCGGTCTGCAGCACGGCTTCCGTGTCGCTCGAATTCACGATCGAGTTCTTCTCTTCGTAGGAGTTCACGAAGCTCTCGCGCGCCTTCTGGTCGGCGATGGGGTCCCCGGAGTCGATCATGCGTTTCGCATCGGTTCCGAGCACCGCGAGGAGCGCCTTCGTGTCGCCCTCCTTTGCAGCGGCGACGAGCGCACGAGCGGCTTGGTCGGGGGATGCGAAATGCTGCTGTGCTGCGTCCGCAGCAAGCGCGGGCGGCGAGCCAGCCACGGCGAGGAGCACCCCGACCGCCAAGGTTGCGGCAAGGACACTGAGCAGTCGCGCGATCATCTTCTCTTCCTCCGGCGGGTAATGGTTCGGCATGGCTACTCCTCCGCTCACCGGCGCCCACCGCCGCCGCCCCCACCACCGCTGCGGCCGCCGCCGGCGTTCTTGTTGCCACCCGCCGAGGCGCGATTCCCTCCGGCTCTGGCACTCGTGTTGGAAGCGCTCTTCTGGCTAGCCTGGCCGCGAGCCGAATCGCGCCGGGCTTGGCCACCGTTGCCGACTCCGTCGAAAGCCCCGCTCCCTCCGCCGCGGTTCGCGCCGCCTTTTGCCGAGGCGTTCGGACGCTCCGCCGGGGCGTTCGGACGCTGCGCCGGGGCGTTCGGACGCTGCGCCGGGGTGTTCGGACGCTGCGCCGGGGCGTTCGGACGCTGCGCCGGGGTGTTCGGACGCTGTGTGCCGCTGAGCTTGTTTCCCGCCCCGCCGGACGCGCCGAGATCGCGGTTCATGTTCCCGGCGCCCTCGCGGGCGATCTGCTGACGACCTTGCTCGGTGCGGCCGCGGAAGGCGTCGCGAGAGGCGGCGCCAGGCCGATCTGCGCGGTTAAACTGATTCTGTGTCGCCTTGTCGCGGTACTGCACTCCCCGTCGATGATCCACGTTGTGCTGCCAGTTGTTGTTGGTGGCATTGATGCGGGTCACGTTGTTCGAGACGTTCTGGTTGAAGCTGTTGTAGCGATTGACGTTGACATTGACGTTGCCGTGCCCCGCGCCCCAGTGGCAGCCACCCCAGAGGGCCGAGCCCACGGCGAGACCCACGCCGAATGAGAGGATCGCGGTCGTCGCGACATAACCCGGTGGATAGTAGTAGTAAGGCGGGTAGGCGGGATAGGGCCACGCCCCGTAGATGACAGTCGGATTGTAGGTCGGGACGTAGATCACCTGCGGATTCGCAGGCTCGATCTTGATAATGACGGGTTGGCTTGGCTCCGGCGCCTGCTCCACGGTGACGACCTGCTGCTCCGTGGTCTTTAGATTCCCCTCCGCCTGCGCTTTGCCGCGGAGCTGCTGCACAGCGTCCATTACATCGCTCTGCTGGGCCAAGAAGGCGTCGCCGAGCTTCTGGGTCCAAGCGAGTTCGTCGTTCATCATGGTGAGAACCTGGGGGAAGGACGCGAGCGACTTGACGCTCGGGTCCCAGTCCTGCTGCTTTAGCGCGTCGTCGAGTGCCTTGTCCTTCAGGCTGGGATTCTTCTGCTGCCAGCGCGCGGCCTCGACGACCTCGAGCGGGTAGGTCGAGGCCATCAGCACCTGCGCCAGGAGCGCGTCGGGATAGAGGGCGATTGGCGCAACGAGCTGCTCGATCTCTTCGAGCTTGAAGGTCGCGGCCGACGCGTCGCCCTGGGCCAAGGCAACCCTCGCCCCCGGCAGCGAAACCAGCGCAGTCAGCAGCCCGACGAGAGCTGCCTTGGACAATTCCCTGAGTTGACGCATTGGGCGCGCTCCCCTCCGAAAGAAAAGAAGGGGTCACGGTAGCGCGGCTCGCGAAGCTGTCCCCCATGACTACGGAAAGTGATCGCCTGTCCTTCCGGCCGGACCCTGCCGAGCCTGTCCGCGACGCGACCCTGGTAGGGTCGGGGGGTTGCTTGGTACTCCGGAGCGGAAGCCTATCTGTGGCTCGCGGTCTCCTATGGGAAGGGCAACCGCACCTGACGGCTCATCGGGTTGACTGGCAAAAAAAAAGCTCGCGCACCTAAATTTGTTTGGCCTAGGATTCTGCAAAGAAACCCTCGAAATCCTTCTGGCAACCCTGTTCTCCGACGTACTGACACGGCGGAATCAAGTCGAAGACGAACACGCTCTCATCGAGCATGTAGAGGACATGCCGCGCGGCTTCCTGCTACAAAGGACGGCCAGGAGATCGGGCCATGTCCAAGCAAAGCCGGGCCTGCTTCGAGCCGCGTGGGGGTGAAGGCTGGCGCGACCCCTTCGTCATGTACCGTGCATTGCGCGATCACGATCCCGTCCACCACGTGGCCGATAACGGCGAGGGACGGGACTACTGGGTGCTCTCGCGCTTCGCCCATGTGATCGACGCTGCGGTGGACGCCAGCGCGTTCTCGTCGGCGTCGGGGCTCACCTTCTCGTACGGCGAGATGGAGCGGCTCGGCCTCGAGGCGCCCATCGTGATGATGGACCCGCCCGACCACACCGCGCTGCGCAAGCTCATCATCAAGCGGGTGACCCCACAGCAGGTGGAGGCGCTCGCACCGATGGTGCGCGAGTTCGTAGTGGCGCGCGTGGAGACGCTGCGGGAGCTCGGCAAAGGTTGTGTGGTGGCCGAGCTCTTTCGCCCGCTGGCGAGCTTCGTGGTGGCGCACTTCCTTGGTGTCCCGCTGGCCGATCGCGCTCGCTTCGGCCGCTGGACCGACGCCATCGTCAGCGCCAGCGCCGGCGGCAACGTGCTGAGCGCCGGCGAAGCCGTGGGAGAGATGTTCGCCTACTTCGCGGGCCTCATCGCCCAGCGTCGCGGTGAGCCGACCGACGACATGCTCTCCGCTCTGGTCCACGGCCGCCTGCGCACCGGCGAGGACGTCTCCCCCGCCAAGATGCTGGGCGTCGCCTTCACCATGGTGACCGGCGGCAACGACACCATCATGGGTCTGCTCGGCGGGGCGTTCGAGCTGCTGACCCGGCACCGGGAGCAGCGTAAGCTCCTGCTCGAGGACCCAGCTCGCATCCCGAACGCGATCGAGGAGTTCCTGCGTCTGACCTCGCCCGTGCAGGGCCTGGCGCGCACGGCCACGCGCGACGTCATGCTCGAGGGCAAGACCATTCCGCAGGGTCGCAAGGTCATGCTCCTCTACGCCTCGGCCAACCGCGACGAGCGCGAGTTCGGTCCCGTTGCGGGGGAGTGCGACGTCACGCGCAAGATCCGCCGCCACCTGAGCTTCGGGTACGGCGCGCACCACTGCCTCGGCGCCGCACCGGCGCGCCTCCAGGCGCGCGTGGTGCTGGAGGAGGTGTTGGCGCGCTGCCCGGACTTCACCGTGGACGCCGGGGCGGGGCGCTACGCGCCCGGGCCCTTTGTGCGGCGCTTCGAGCACCTGCCCTTCCGCTCGAGGGAGCTCGGCTAACGCGCTCACGCCCGCCGACGAGCTTCCGTTCCAGGCGGAGCGGGCCACGTTCTGCCCGCTCGTCGCACCAGCTGGTCCCCGGTAAGATCGGCCTGCTCGCCGTCCGCGCCGTGGGCGCTGCGAGCCGAGGAGACCCCGATGCAGATCTCGGCCATCCCGACACTGGACGACGAGACCAACCAGATCCGGCTGATGACGGCCGACATCGTCGCCAATCACGTCATCCCGAACGAGCATTTCCTGAATCGTCGAGGCGACCCCGACATGCCGAAGCACTGGGCGCGCCTCATGGCACTCGTGAAGGAGCGTGGCCTCTGGGCGCCGCACCTGCCCGAGGAGTATGGGGGGATGGGCATCGGCTTCCTGAAGCTCGCCTACATGAACGAGATCCTCGCGTGGAGCCCGTACTCGAACCCGATCTTCGGCATCATGGCTCCGAACTCGGGCAATCAGACCATCCTGGTCAAGTACGGCACGACCGAGCAGAAGAAAAAGTGGCTCGAGCCGCTGGTCGCCGGGACGATGCAGTCGTGCTTCGCGATGACCGAGCCCGACGCGGCGGGCTCGGACCCGCGCTCGATCCGCACCCGCGCTGTGCGCGACGGCGACGAGTGGGTGATCACGGGCCACAAATGGTTCTCCTCCAACGCGAAGCGCGCGGACTTCGCGATCGTGATGTGCCGCACCGAGGATGCGAGCGACGCCGACGTGAACGGGCGCACGACGCAGATCATCGTGCCGACCGACACGCCGGGCTTTAACTACGTGCGCAGCGTCCCGGTATGGGGACAGACGGACGGCCACCATGGCGAGATCATCCTCGACCAGTGTCGCGTGCCGCTTTCGAACGCCCTCGGACGGAAGGGCTCGGGCCACCAGGCCGCCCAGGACCGTCTCGGGGCGGGACGCGTGTTCCACTGCATGAACTGCATCGGCCAGATGTGGCGCGCCTTCGACATGATGGTGCGCCGCGCTACGGAGCGAGAGGTGCACGGGGGCAAGCTCGAGGACAAGCAGTTCATCCAGGGCTTCATTGCGGATTCGTACATGGACATCCAGGCATCGCGTCTCATGACGATCCGCTGCGCGGAGCTGATGGACCGCGGCCTCGATGCGCGCACCGACATCTCCGCCATCAAGGTCTTCGTGCCGAACGCCATGCACCGGGTGGTGGATCGTGCGATCCAGGTGCACGGTGCCCTGGGCGTCTCGAGCGAGACACCCCTCGAGGGCATGTACCGCGGCGCGCGCACGCTGCGCCTCGCGGACGGTCCCGACGAGGTGCACCGCATCTTAATCGCGAAGAACGTGCTGAAGCGGTACCACGCCGGGGAGTCATGGGACTTCGGGCTCTGAGCCGCGTCCGGCGTGGCCGGCGCCCGACCTCCTAGGGTTTAGCGCCCGCAAGCCTGCATCGGGTCGGGCATGTCGCGCGGGCTGGCACGATTTCGTATCAGCCCTCGGCCGTTCCTCTTGGTGCGATCGTCTGTCTTCATGCGTCCGGGAGTAAACCGCAGTGGCATCATGCCTCGGATACGACCGCGACGGCGCTACTCGCCTCCCTCACGCTAGAGCGCGCGCAGGAAGTTTAGGATGTCCTGCTTTTGCATATCGGTGAGTCCGTCGAAGGCCTCGATCACTCGATTCGCCTCCGACGCTCTGAAGCGGGAATCGGGGCCGCTTCTGTGAGCGTCAATCGCCTCTAAGAGATCCGTGGTTCGGCCGTCGTGGAGAAAGTAGATGCGTTGACCCAGGCCCCAGAGTGGCGCCGTTCGGAACTCGTCAGGACCTGCCTGCGCCTGGACGATATCGTCGGCAAGTCCGGGCCCCATGTGGTGCAGCAACAAGTCAGAGTAGAGGTTCACGGGCTGGTTGCGCAGCGCTTCAACGGCGGAGTTTCCCGTGTGAAGCGTCGACGTGTGGCAGTCCGCGCAGCCCGCGTTCAGGAAGAGGTCACGGCCTTTGGCGATCGAGGCTGCTCCCCCGGGACTGTCCGGCGACGGGGTCGGAGGCGCCAGGAAACGCATGAAGATGGCAAATTTCTCGATGTCGCTGAGGCTGTCTGCGAAGGTCGTGCCATCTGTGTTGGTGATGCTATTCGGCGTTGACGTCAACTGACAGGTGGTGGTTTCGTCACGTTCTGTTGGAAAAAGCTCGCTGCTAATGCCCATCTCGACGTTGTATGCCTCGCCCGAAAACAGCAAGAGCGACTTGTTCTGCGCCTTCCAGCCGAAACGCGCGATCGTGCCGTCGTTCCCGTTAAGGTTCGTCGTGCCTGTATCCATGCGAATCCGATGAGGGCGGCCAGAAATGCCAAGAGCGGCTTTGCGGTCAGCATTGGCCACGTTATTGGCAGCGATCACGTCGTCGGGAATTTCTTCAATGAGGCCTGAACCAAAAGTGGGCGTAGGAATCCGAAAGATCAAATTGTCGTGGCGAGCCTGGCTCAAGAAGTCCTCCTGGCGAATCTCACAGCTACGAGCATCTCCGTTGCCGTCGGCTCTCTCGCTGATCACGAAGAGATTGTGCACGCCCCCATCGCGCGTCCCGTCGGACTTGTACTTGAAGCGTGCTTCACGCACCGGACCGTCGGGTTTTACAAAGAACGGGATTGAATTGCGCGCGCTGAACGCTGTACCGACGACGACCTGCGGGTTTTTTGTAGGGCTTGTGCCTCCAGTTGCCGGTTGCGCGTGACACCCGCCGCAACTGTCGAGATTGAAGCGAGGACCGAGGCCATCCCCGAGAGCTTCGACCTGCTGGAATTCGGCTTGCCCAGCCCGAAACGCCGCGAGTTGTGATGCGGTCAAGCCGGGCAGGGGGTCGCCTGCCCCTGACGGTGCACTTCTCACTCCAGGATCCCGTGCCTGGAACAGGCTCTCCGAGCGGGAAACTCCCGCCAGAAACGGCAGGGAGAGGCAAACTACCACGCGCACCAGCTTTTCTCCACGACGCATGCTGTCCTCCTCTGCTTGAGCCGCTCTGGGGCTCATTGCACGTTGCCGACGACACTCCCCAGCAACGTGGATCAGACCTCTGCGAGGAGCCCGGTGAGGCGGTCATGGACGAGAGTGAGTGACATGAAGACAATCGAAAGTTTTTGGGGATAGCGCGTGATAGCGCTCACGGTATGGTCCGCGGTGCTGCCCCGCTGGTCGCGGGAGACGAACCCGTGCCGGGCGGCAACAGCAGTGGAGAGAGATCGAGCGGGCATGCCAGTGGGAGGAGGGGACGTGAATGAAAAGCGGGCGGCGCAGGAGGGATTCGAGTCGCTGGCGACGGTGCGCGGCTTAATTGCTGGCCGCGAAGACCGGGTAGATGGGCAAATCGCTGCAGGTCTCGAGGGCACGATGGGCCGTGAAGAAGTTGGCTCCGCGTGCCCGCGGGTCCTGGAAGGGAAGGCGCGAGACTCGCTCGAGCCCTCAGTGCGTTACGCAAATCAGTGAAAATAGTGCGCACATATTTACGAGTTGTCGTAATTTCAATGATTTCGCTGGTGCTGCTTGAAGCGCGGGCCTCGCAAGCTCAGTGCGCGGTGCCTACGAGCCTCGCGGATGGCTGGAAGACCGCGGAGCGCGAGTCATCCGGCTTCAACCCCGCAGCGCTTTGCGCAGTGTTCGATGAGATTGCGCGGGGCGAAGCGAACATTCACAGCGTGATCGTCGAACGCCACGGACAACTGGTGGCGGAGCTCTACCGGCACGGGAAGGACCAATCGATATGGAGTCTGTTTGCCCGCGATGTGGAGTTCGGCCCGACAGTGCTTCATGACCTGCGCTCGGTCAGCAAGAGCATGGTCAGCCTGTTGATCGGAATCGCGCGGCAACAGAACAAGATTGGGGCGGTGACGACGCCGGTCCTGACCTTCTATCCAGAATACACCGACCTCGATTCAGCGGACCGCACTGCGATAACGCTGGAGAATTTGCTCACGATGAGCAGCGGATTTCAGTGGAACGAGGGCGTTGCGTCGTACGGGAGCTTCTCCAATAGCGAGACCCGCCTGTACTGGGATTGGGCGCCGCCCCACTACGTGCTAAGCCGGCCGATCGCGGCGCGACCAGGCAGTCTCTTCAACTACAACGGCGGAGGCACAGCCGTTCTGGCGGACGTTCTTACTCGAACGACCCAGACGCCCCTTAGGGAGTTGGCACGGAAGGAGCTCTTTGATCCGCTGGGCATCCAGGATTGGGAATGGGTCGGCGATCTCTATGGCCGTCCCGCTGCGTTTGCGGGATTGCGCATGCGTCCGCGGGACCTCGCCAAGATCGGTCGCATGCTTCTCGACCATGGGCAATGGGAAGGTCGACAAGTCGTGCCTGCCGACTGGGTGGCGGAGTCCCTTCGACCGCATATCCCCACGGGCGAGGGTCTGCAGTATGGGTACCAATGGTGGACGGGCACCGTTGACTGGCGGGGCAGAGCGCTGCCATGGAGCGCGGGCTTTGGAAATGGCGGGCAGCGTCTCATCATCGTACCCGAACTCGATCTGACGGTCGTGGTAACTGCAGGAGCGTACAACCAGCCGGAGATCGCCGGGACGGTAAGTCACCTATTCAAGGAGATCGTTGCAGCCGTGATTGACGGACCGACAGCTGCGCTCGACGCCAAACCCAGCCACGTGTGGAACGTGCAGTCAGGCCAGCGCATCATGGAGCGAGCCGTCTCCTCAGCCTCTGATCGGCGTGCGCCTCGCGGTGGCCTTGGGGTTGGCGGCTAGGCGACGCTGGGACGTCAAACCCGCGCGGCACGGAGTCCGTGCCGACGACGTGCCTCGATCTTCACCTTTTCTCGAGATCAGGAACTTCAGAATCTTGGGGAGAGTATGCGTAAGCCAGGCCTCGCTCACCTCGCGTGTCTACTGAGCGTCTTGAGCGTCGCCCTCCGAGCGGGTGGCGAGGCGCAGTGGCAAACACTCCCACCGACGCCGAGTTTGCCTGGATCCGCCCACAGCGGCTATGCGGCGGTGAACGGGATTCGGATCTGGTATGCCGTCTTTGGACATGGGGAGCCCGTAGTTCTGCCGCATGGGGGGCTTGCCAACGCGAACTACTGGGGAAACCAGGTGCCGGTCCTGGCAAGGCGCTATCGGGTCATCGTCATGGATAGCCGCGGTCACGGCCGCAGCACGCGCAACCAAGAGCCCTATCGCTATGAGCTCATGGCTTCAGACGTCCTCGGCCTAATGGACTTTCTGAAGATCCCGAAGGCAGCGATTGTCGGCTGGAGCGACGGCGCCATCCTGGGTCTCGAGATCGCGATTCACCATCCAGAGCGCCTTACGAAGCTCTTCGCGTTCGCTGCCAACTCTGACCCGAGCGGGGTGAAGGACGTCGCGCAGAGCCCCGTCTTCAACATGTTTATCGCAAGGAGTCAAAAGGAGTATGAGCAGCTGTCCTCCACACCGGACCAGTACAAGGAGTTCCTCGACGAGATCCGCGCAATGTGGGCAACGCAGCCGAACTTCACCGCGGAGCAACTAAACAGCATTCGTGTGCCGACTTGGATCGTCGACGCTGATCACGATGAGGCGATTCAGCGGGAAAATATCGAGTTTATGGCGAGCCAGGTTCCCGCTGCCGGACTGCTGCTGCAGCCGTGCGTCAGCCATTTCTCGTTCCTGCAAGATCCCGGGCAATTCAACAAGGATGTGCTGCATTTCCTGGAGCACGCAACGCCGCAGTGACGACGGCGACGCGGTTCTCCGATCATCGCATGAGGGTGTGCGGTTTCGCGCTGACGCTCGCGGTCGGCCCGCCTCTCCTGGTCCTTACGTGTCGCTGCTTACGCCGCAGCCCGCTCCTTCGCGAGCTAAGATCCCTGCACGTTTCGGGAAGCGACAGCGCGCCGCTCGACGAGGTCCGGTGTTGTTCCAGCGGTCGATTGCGGGGAAAACGGGGAGAATCTCGACCGAAATCTGTCGCCACGACGTTCATCCCAAGACGCCCCGTCCGAGCTTGCGGGGCGCGACCTGGAGCTTGGCACCCATCGCTGTTCGGGATTCCCGAGGCCCCGGCTGCATGCGCCACGGGGCGAGCAGTTGTCGCACGACAAACCCCACTGCGATCAGGAACACTGCCGACCCGAGAATCCACATGATTGCACCAGCCGCTGCTTGGTCCTCGAGCGGCGAGAAGCCGAAGGGGCGTGGTAGAGCCGCATAGGTCGGATACCAGATGCGATCGGAAAAGGTGAGAAGAGCACAGAGCGCGGTGTTCTGGACGTCGGCGAGAGCGAGGTAGGGAATCATGCTCCAGCGCGGCCATGCGGGCCGGCTCGGCCACGACCCCACGACGTTCCACCAGAAAAGGAGCGCTGAGGAAAAAAAGCATGCGTGCTCGAGGTAATGCCAGGCTTCCGAGCGCAGGGCGAGCTCGTAGGGCGCAGGCATGTGCCAGCCCCACACGGCCGCCGCGAATGTGAACCTTGCAAGCAAGGGATGAGTGAGGGTGCGACCAAGCCGGCGCACAATGGGTTTCGAGAGGACCCGCACCGCGGCATGTGCCAGGGGCCGCGGTAGGCCGAGAAGGATCGGCGCAAGGGGTCGCCCCAGCCAGAGGAGAGGCGCTGCCACCATCATGAGCAGAAGGTGCTGGATCATATGGACTTGGAGCAGCCTCTCCCCGAGTTCGTGGATCGGTGATGCGAGCGCCACGAAGAGGACGGCGACTCCTGCGGCGAACGCGAGCCCGTGGAGGGCAGTCACTCTTGGGTGGCTCCGCCAGCGCAGACGGAGGAATCCGCGCAGATAGACCGCGAAGGCGAGGACAAGGGCGAGTGATACCCAATGGTCGAGTGAGCAGTCTGCCGCCGACACCGCCGCGGTCAAAAAGCCGGGCACGATGGCGCCATTTCAGGGGGTTCCGAGCGCCGGCCCGGTCGCCGTCCTTGCAACGGGCTCGTCCGCGGGGTGAAGGGTCTGCATGAACGCCACGAGCGCCGTGACCTCGGCTGGGCTCAGATTCTTGCCATACGCGGGCATGTTTCCCCCGCCCTGGAGCACCTGCCGGATCAGCTGATCCCGTGTCAGCCGAGTCGCCACACCGTCGAGCGCGGGCCCGCGAAGCCCACCTTCCCCACCCAAGCTGTGGCAGTTGCGGCACTGCTTCACCTGGAGAATCGTCGCGCCTTGCAACTCGAGAGGGGAGCGGCCCTCGACATAGGCGATGGGCACGGGCTTCGAGCTCCATCCGTCCATGACCGGTGACCACGGGGAGGTCGTTCCGAGCCCAGTCAGCGTACCGATCGTGAGCACAACTGCGATGACGGCGAGCACGGAGCCGGGCCGGCGAAGCCAGCTTTTCTCTCCGGTGCCTGACAGGAATGGAAGGGCCAGCAGGAAACCGATCGCGACGACCGGTCCCACGAGGAGAATGAAGGTCTCGGTCCACGGGGGCAGCAGAGCGAAGAGCGCAAACAGCCAGAGGAAAAAGAAGTCCGGACGCGGGGCGGTATCGATCAGCGTCGGATCCGGGAAGCCGCGAGGCCCGTGGGGGCCGAAAAGAGCCGCGCACGCCAAAACCCCCAGGACGACGACTGCCATTGCGATCATGTCCTTGCGTGCTGCGACAGGGAAGAAGGGTACGCCGTCTCGGTGCACCTCCTCCTCATAGCGCTTGCGATAGGTGACCCGATCGACCAAGCGGCCCGGCATGGGCCATTCGTTGACGCCGAGGCGGAGCACCAGCCAGAGGTGGACCCCGATGAGAGCGATCAGGAGGGCGGGGACGACGAATACGTGCACGGTGAAGAAGCGGGAGAGGGTGCGTCCGCCGATGATCGGCCCTCCGAGGAGCACGTACACGAGACCCGGCCCGATGCCCGGTGCGCGCGCAGCGATCGAGGCGCCGATTCCAAGGCCCCAATACGCGTCCTGATCCCAGCGCAGGACCTGGCCGGTGAATGCCATCCCGAGGGTGCAAAGGAGCAGGAAGACCCCACAAACCCAGGTGAGCTCCCGGGGGTACTTGTAGGCTCCGAAGAGGAAGACCTGGAGCATGTGGACGACCATCACAAGCACCATCGCGTTTGAACCCCAGAAGTGGACGGCCCGAAGGAACCACCCGAGGTGCGCTCCGTGATTTAGGTACAAGAGGCTTTGATAGGCTTGATCCGCGGAAGGGACGTACACGAGAGCGAGACAGATGCCCGTCACGATCTGCAGGACAAAGAGAACAAGTGTCGCGCTCCCGAAGACATACCAGAAGCTTGCCGTGCTGCGCGGTACCGTGTGTCCGAGGATCGGCGCCAGCGCCGCGCCGATTCCTGTGCGGTCCTCCAACCATCCCGCGATTTCACTCAGGAATCGCAATGCCGATCCTCCGAAATCACGCGGGTTCGCTGAGTGTGGGAATCTCACCGCCCCGTACCCGAAGCCTCCCGTCGCGTACCGCGCACTCGTACTCGAAGAGACCCCGCGGCGGCGGTCCCGAGGCGCGCGATCCGTCTTCGTAGTACACGCCGCCATGGCATGGGCACATGAACAGGCGCGACTGCGGGAACCAGCGCACCGGACAACCGAGATGCGCACAGTTCACCGCAAATACCTGAAAGCGGTCGCCCTCGAGCCGGCGCACCCAGCAGGCGATCTTCGCGGTAGCGCCGTCCCAGACCACCCGATACGGGTTCTCGTAGACCGCGAGGCGCGTTTCCCGCTCCGGGAAGCTCGCGACCGGACCAAGATCGATCCAGCTCTGCGCGGACCTGCGCGAGAGCGGACCGAGCAGGTATCCCGCGATCGGAATCCCCATGAGCGCGAGAGCGAGTCCATTCAGCCCAAGACCGAGCTTGAACAGGAAGCTGCGACGGGAAGGCGATGCCGGAGTTGTGAGCTCGTGGTTGGGACACATGGTGAGTAGTCCTCTCGTAAGGGGCCTGTCCGAGAACCCCTATCCCCTTGGATCTCCCGAAGCCGGGCGACCGACGACCGGAGCGCGATGGGCCGCGATCCAGGCGACAAGGTCCGAGACCTGTTGCGACGTGAGCGGTGTCCCGTGCTTGCCCCGCCAATCCGGCATTCCAAGATCTGTACGACCGACGATGACCGTGGTTCGCAGCGCCTGATCGCTCACAAGAGCGAGAAAACTCGGATCGACGATGTCGTGGCCCTTCGCGCCGCCATGGCCCTCGGCGCCATGGCAGCTCGCACACGCTGCCGCGTAGACACCGGCTCCCCTCCCAGAATCTCCCAGCGGCGCTCCATAGGGCGGTGGGGCCGCGCCCAGGGGCGCTTCGGCACGGGACCATTGCTCCCTCAAACCGTGAACGAGAGCATCGATCTGCGCGCCCGTGAGCGAGCCACCACTCCGCTTGGAAAATGCGGTCATTGCCGTCCCGGGGACGCCGTCTTCGACTATGGAACGCAGCCGATCTGGCGGAACGAGCGCGAGATACAAGGGATCGTGGAGCGCCAGCGCAGGACCGCGCCGACCATCGGCTCCGTGGCAGCCGGCGCAGTTGTTCGCGTACAGGGTTTCGAAGTCTGTGGCCTGCGCAGACTCGTCCGCATCCCCCTTGGGTCGGCCCGGAAGCGAATCGCATCCCGTCGCGATCAGGGCCCCGGCGATGGCCACGAGGAAGCCGAGCGCGGCTCTGCGAGACGCGCGCCGCCTCATCGCCCGCGTTCGGAAGGAGCATGGCTCCCGGGAGGTGCATGGGGCACGGGTGGCGTCTGAGAGGTTTCGACGGGCGGCGTGTAGGCGACGACCCAGCCTGCCACGAGCCCGAATGCGATCTGCGAGGCCACGAACCAAGGCCAGTCAATGCGTGCGTCGAGCACTGGGTTCACGATCCCGAGCACGGCCCAGATGACTCCCGTCCACAGGAGCGGAGCGACAAGACCGCCCCACAGGAGGTGCCGGCGCGGGAGCATTGGGAGGATCAAGACGTAGAGGAGTCCGACCAAGATGGAGATCGTTCCGTGAGCCAACAGCGCAACCACAAACGCAGCTGCGTTGAATCCGCGGAGCTCGCTCGTGCTCGCGGTCGCGAGGCTCGGAAGGCCGCCGGCTGCGAGCAGATTGATCGGATACCAGAGACTTCGCTGCGCAAGCAGGCCGTACGCAAGCGCGACGGCCGCCATCGCGACCCCGCCCGCGATCCCTCCGCTGATACCGGCGGAGTACGGAGGCACCTCCACCGGCAGCCGTAGCCGGTGTCCGCCGGCGGTCGCGACGGGCCTCGGCTTGGTTTCCAAGCCGCCGGCGTCCACCTTCGGAGCTCCTCTTTGATGCGAGACCGAGAACCTCTCCACCTGCGGGACCGGGAGCACCTCGCGCCACCAGCCCACCGCACCTACCAGCGTGAGGACCGCCCCCACCATGCTGACAGCCGCGTTCGTCAAAAGACCTGCTCCAAGGAGCGTGATCCCGAATGCCGTAATCATCGGCGCAGCCGTCGGTGCGGGGAGCTGGATCTCCTCGACGGCTGCATTCTCGTTGATTCGTCGTCCCTCCTCTCGCATCTCGGCTCTCACTACCGACCCACCCCGTAGACGACCGTTACGACAACGAGCCAGACGACGTCCACAAAGTGCCAGTACCAGGAGACGAGCTCGACGCGTTCGGCATGGGCGGGCCCGAGCGCGCCACGGAACGCACAGCAAAGGATGAGGATCAGCATCGAGAGACCCACGACCACGTGTCCCGCGTGCAGCCCGACGAGCGAGTAAAAGGTCGTTCCGAAGAGATTGGTGCTGATCGTGAGGCCGTCCTGGAAGATTAGGCGGTGCCACTCTCGCGCCGTACGGGAGAGGAATCCGGCGCCGAGCAGGACCGTGGCCGCGAGCCAACCCGCGCTTGCCCTCACCGCCCCGCGTCTGAGCGCGCGGACGGCGAAGACAACCGTAACGCTGCTCGTCAGAAGACAAACCGTACCGACGAAAGGAAAGTCGAGGACGTCCTTCGGGGAAGGACCGCTCAGGCTCTTCCCGATGTAGAAGAGGTACGCAACTACAAACACGGCGAGCAGGGAGGATTCGCACGCAATCAGCGCAATGATGCCCACCTTCCCTCTTGAGGCGGCCGCCCCTCCGCCGAGCTCCCGAGTCACACTCGCCGCGGTCATCGCGCTCTCCTCACTCGTGCGGTCCGTCGGGGTCGTCGGGATGCTTTTCGTCCCAGAGCGGCCGGCGACTCCGCACCACCGGGAGGCTCGCGAAGTTGTAAGCCGGTGGGGGCGAAGTCGTCGCCCATTCGAGCGTCCAGGCGTCCCACGGGTCGTCGCCGGCAGGGGCGCCCCGCCGAAGAGAGACGACCACGTTCACCACGAAAATAAAAACGGCGGCGATCTGGAGGGGAACGCCGAGCGTCGCGATCGTATTCAAAAGGTCCCACCCTCGATCGGCGGGGTACGTGTAGATGCGCCTCGGCATGCCTTCGATGCCAAGGAAATGGAGGGTCACGAACGTGAGATTGAAGCCGATGACGAGCAGCCAGAAATTCCAGCGGCCGAGTCGCTCGCTCAGCATTCGGCCCGTGACTTTGGGGAACCAGTAGTAAATCGCGCCGAAAATCGTGAAGAGGAGCCCGCCGATCAGCACGAAATGGAAGTGTGCGACCACGAAGTATGAATCGTGGAGCTGCCAGTCGAAGGGTGCGACGGAGAGCATGATGCCCGTAAGCCCCGCACACAAGAATTGGAAGAGGAAGGCGAGGCAGAAGAGCATCGGAACCTTGAAGCGGATCTGGCCCCCGTAGATCGTGGCGAGCCAGTTGAAGATTTTGACACCCGTCGGAACTGCGACCAGCATGGTGGAGGCCACAAAGAGCGCGTTCGGCGCAGCTCCCAGTCCAACCGTGAACATGTGGTGGGCCCACGTGCCGAGTGCAACGAATCCGATACTCACGGAAGCCGCGACGACCATCGTGTAGCCAAAGATTACCTTCCGCGAGAAGACCGGAATGATCTCCGAAACGAACGCGAAGCCTGGAACCATGAGGACATAGACTTCAGGATGTCCAAAGAACCAGAAGAAATGCTGCCACAGCACCGCCGACCCGCCTGCCTGTGTGTCAAAGAAATGAGAGCCAAGAAAGCGGTCGAAGAGGAGCATGATCTGCGCCGCAGTGAGCGGCGGTAGGATGACAAGGGTCATGGCCGAAACTACGAGCATCATCCAAACGAGGAGCGGCATGCGTCCGAGCGTCATCCCCCGGCAGCGCATCGTGAAGGTGGTCGCCACGAGGTTCACCGCCGTAGCGCTTGTTCCGATGCCAGCGATCAGGAGGCCAATAGTCCAGTAATCGGTGCTATGGCCTCTCGAAAATGCACGACCCGCAAGCGGTGAGTAGGCGAACCAGCCGACGTCAGGCGCGGATCCCGCTCCAGCGAGGCCATCGCCGCCGATAAAGCTGAAGTACAGGAGCAGGCCGCCGAACAAAAACAGCCAGAAGCCGAAGGCGTTGAGACGCGGAAAGGCAAGGTCCCTCGCGCCGATCATCAGAGGAACGAGATAGTTCGCGAAGCCAAAAACGATTGGGATACCCACGAAAAACACCATCGTCGTGCCGTGCATCGTGAGCAGACGATTGTAGAGCTGGGGCGAGATGAGCGTGTTGTTGGAGACCATGAGCTGCAATCGGATGAGGGACGCCTCGAGTCCCGCGACCACGAGAAACGCGAGGCCCGAGACGACGTACATCACACCGAGGCGTTTGTGGTCCACGGTGACGACCCATTCGTGGAGAACCGATGTCCAGGGTCGATGTGTGGCGTGTGCCCCATGGGAGTCGGAAAGCGGTCCGGTGATGGTGCTCATGAGACTCCGTTCCGCCCTATCGCAGGGTCGCGAGGTACGCAACGACCTGATCGAGGTCCTCGGGCGAGAGAGCCATCGCGGGCATCAGAACTCCTGGCTTTAGCCGCGTCGGATCGTTTACCCAAGCGTGAAGATGGTCGGTTGTGTTCTCGGTGATGCCGGACCCGAGCATGGTTCGGCTCATGAGGTGGGTTAGGTCTGGCCCGAAAACGCCCGTCGCGCGCGTCCCCCGAACCGTGTGGCAGCTCACGCACGCGACCGACTCGAACACTTGCCGGCCGGGGCGCGCAGACGGGTCGTCCACGGCCGGCGCCCGTTGCGCGGCCACCCACGCCTCGAACTCCGCCTTCGGGTGGACGACAACCCGGAGAAGCATTCCCGCGTGCTGCACACCGCAGAACTGCGCACACTGGCCCACGTAGGTTCCCGGGCGGAGCGGCTCAAGCCACAGACGATTCGTCTTGTTCGGGATGAGGTCGAGCTTGCCGGCGAGCTGCGGCACCCAAAAGCTATGAATCACATCCGCTGACTGCAAGGTAATGAAGGTCGGGTCAGATCCGGGCGGGTCGCTGAGCGGCAGGTGGAGCTCGTTGGCGGTGACGACGCCGAGTGCTGGGTAGCGGATCTCCCACCACCACTGGTGGCCCACGATGGTCACCTCGAGCGCGCCGGCCTTGGGTCGTGCGAGCTCGATCGCAAAAATGTACCGGGCCGTCGTGAGGAAGAGCACGACGACGATCAGCAGCGGTACGAGCGTCCACGCCAACTCAATGCGAGGGCTGCCATAGATCTGGGAAGGTTCCCCGCTCTTATCCCCTGTCCGGCCTCGGAATCGGACCAGGATGTAGGCGAGGAGGCCCGCGACCAGTGCAAAGATGCCACCCGTGATGCCGAGCACGAGCCACGAGAGCTCGCGGATTGCGTAGGCTGGCGTGGACGAGGGATCGAAGATATTCGGTTGCGCGATAGGTTCGTGAGCCTCGACGACTCCCGCCGCAAACAGCCACCCTGCGACGCAGATCGAGATCGCGCAAACTGGGTGCATGCTCCGCCCGTGGAAGCGCCATTTCCTCACGGGCGACTCGGCGACGCGCTGTCGGAGACTGGTGGGATCTGCCCGCTCTTCGCGCTGCATCGCTGCCACCCTCCAAGAGGTCCCCGCGCGTGCTCCAATGCGCGCCAGTCTGCAGAGTTGCACTCAGGCTTCCCGCTCTCTCTCCGCCTCCGAGCCGAAGTCATTCCACGCCATTCCACCACTCGGGAACCCGCTCACATTATGAGGTTCCCGAGATCGATTCCAGCTCTTTTTCGAATGGATCCCGTGGCAAAGATCCCGCAGCACGCTCCACGACTCCGGGGGGCGCGCGAGCGGGGCTTCGTCCGAAGCCGCGCAGCGGTCCGCACATCCGTGCGCTGTTCTTGGAGAGGGCGCTGCGAGAGAGCTGGACGGTCCAGCGGGCCCCTCGCTCGTCAGAAGGGGCTGAGCCTCCCACCTCCCGGAGAAGCTCGGAGACTATCCTCTCCCTCTGCCCACTTTCGGCTTCCGCTACTCGCTCACCTTGTTGTCTCGCTGGGCTTCCATCAGCTTCTTTTCGTCGGCCGGTGTGAGCTTCGGCCGGTCGACCTTCAGGGTCAGCTTGTTCAGCTTGTCGGTAAATCGGAACGGCACCTGGTAGTCCTCGTCATTGACAGGAGTTCCGGTATCGGCACCGATGTCAAAGTTCTCGTCCCACTGCAAGATGAGAGGGAGCGTTCGTTCCATCTTCTGATTCGCAACTTCCTTGCCGTCGACCTTGAGGACGCCTGTGCCACTTCGGCCGATGCCGCTCAGGTTGTTGAACGCGAGCGTGGCGATGCCCAAGCCGTCGTACTTGAAATCGAACTCAAGCGTGTGCTTGCCGGGGGAAAGCGCTTCGGGGCCGTGTCTTCGACAGCCACAGGATCGGGCGGAGGGATGGGAGCAGCCAAGACTATTGGACGGTCTGGCGCTTTCCGAGGCGCAGCGACGAGATATCCCGCAGACCATTCGCGGCGGCCTCCCTTGTGAGCACTACTTTTGCCATCTGCGACATCGCGAGCGCTTGGACCTGCACATACGCAGTACCACCGGGTCCAATTTTGAGATCGATGGGCTCTGTCGCGCCTTGCTGGCCAAACGCAGTTAGGTTCTTGTCGATCCCAACGCCGACCTGATGAACGCCCGGCGATTGATCCACATAGAAGAAGGTGCCCACGCACAGCTTTCCCACCGGCTCGCCATCGACAGTAAGATTGGGACAGTACGCGGGGAGTTCATTCGCAACCACCATGTACAAGATGATTCGAGCCTGGTCCGGCTGTAGAGGCGGCAGCTCCGTACTGAGGTCGTGCTGGGCAGGTCCGAGCTCGCAGGCGAGCGCTGTGCACAGAAACGCGCAACCCAACGCAGCGGCGGCCCTCCACGACATGTTTTACTCCTCCTTCAAGAGCCTGCAGCGACTGCCGAGTGGATGCGGTCGCATCTGTTCGGGGAAGCTTTCGTCAACGTCGTGATGCCTGTGCCGGCAAGCGTGCGAATCGTAGGCGAGGCCGAGAAGGCCGCAATTTCGTCCGTTCGATGGGTCCCGCCCCCGGGATCTGCCGCATCGCGCCGCTAGCGATCGGACTGGGGGTGCAGAGCCCCGAGCGGCTGCTCATCGGAATATAATCCAACCGATGTCTCCGCTGCGGGCGGAATACGGGCCGCCTTTGAGGCTCGAGCGGGATGTACGCGATGGCGGCGATCATGCCGGGTTCCTCGGCAGGCGCCTTGGGTCTTCTCCATCTCGAGATGCAAACCACCATGCGGACGCAGCGGCATGGCCATCCAGGGAGTCCCCGGGCCCGTCGCCGTCGCAGCCCCTTTGCCGCGGAGAGAACGCGCCGTGAACCATGAAGAGGTCAAGCACGTAGGCCGCTGGCGGGTGGTCCGATTCCTCGGCGCGGGCGGATTCTCATGGGTATTCGAGGTGTTGGACGAGAACCTCGGACGTCGCTGCGCGCTCAAGATGCTTCGGCCCGAGGCAGGCGAAGGCGAGCAGTACCGCCGCTTTCGGAAAGAGGCTGAACTCCTCGCATCGTTCAACGATCCGCACATCGTCACGATCTTCGATCGGGGACAGGACGAGCGGACGGGCTGTCATTTCTATGTGATGGAGCTCTTCACTGGGAGGGACCTGCGGAAGGTGATCGAGGATGAGGGTCCACTCGATTGGGAGCGGGCCGCCGACCTTTTCGCGGGAGTTCTTCAGGGTCTGGGTCTCCTGCACTCCCACGAGCCTGGCCGGATCATCCACCGCGACATCAAGCCGTCCAACATTCAGCTCACCGCTGAGGGCCAGGCAAAACTTTTTGACCTTGGGATTGCACGCGTACAGCGCGCCACACCTCCCGCAAATGCTGACGAGACGAGGTCGATCGCCGACGAGGCGCGACTTACCGAATTCAACGCGTTCATCGGGACTGTTCGCTATGCGTCACCCGAACAGATTAAGCTCAAGGAGATTAGTCCGGGGAGCGACGTGTTCTCGGTCGGACTGTGCTTCTTCGAGGCACTGACGGGCGTCCATCCTTATGAAGATCTGCCCGGCGTAACCACCAGCGGACATACATATGCGAGTGTGCTTGAGTTTTACGCACTCGCCGTCCGTGATGGGAAGCGATTTCGACTCGGCTATAAGGACAAGAAGGTGCCCCTTGCGATTCGCGAGGTCATCGCGAAGGCGGTCAATCTCGACCCGCAAAAACGCTTCCGCGATGCAAATGAGATGCGCGCGGCCCTGATCCGCGCTGTCGATGAAGGCCGCACCAGGCGCAAGGAGCGCCGAATCCGCCCTGGTCCTCGGCTGCTCGGCGGAGTCTTCGCATTCGCATTGCTCGTTGGGGCTGGATTCTACTTGGTTCGAATCCTGCCTCACCCACTCGCCAATCTGCACACGCCTGGCGTACAGCCGGATCAGCCGGCGAAGCAGAACCCTCGTTCTGCGCCCGCGGACACTCAGGTTTCGGCTCCAACGAGCGAACAGATTTCACGCCGGCTCGCAGCCCTAGAGTTACGACGGAAGGTGGAGGGTACACCACCGAGCGCTTTCACTCCGAACGATCTTAGCGAGTTCCGAGCCGCGCTCGACGCTGCGGAGGGTGCATGGCGAGAGTCTTCCTGGGATTCGGCCGATGCCGCGTACACAAGGGCGAGCCGCCTCGGGGAGGAATCGCTGGCGCAAGCGACGCAGAAGCTCAGAAGCGCGCTTGGCGCTGCGAGGGATAGCGCCGCGCTCGCGGGAGCCCAGGAATCTGCCCCGAAGGATTTTCGCCGTGCAGAGACTCTTGCAAAGGAAGCCTCCCAAGGGGGTCCAGAGAGCGGCAGTCACCTCGGGCAGGCGATCGCCGCATACGGCGCAGCAGGTGACGCGGCCAGCCGCGCTCTTGCGGAAGCGCGCAATGCAGAGAAGTCCGCATCCAAACGCGTCGAGAGCGCGTGCACAGCGCCAATATCGGCGAGTGCAGCGGCTTGTGTGAAGTCTCGACAGCTCCTCGCAAGCGGGACAGACGCCCTCAGGTCGAAAAATGCCATCGCTGCGAGTCAAGCGTTCGGAGAGGCCGAGCGAGCCGTGGGCGCTTTTCCCGCGCCCGTCCTGACGCTCGATCGCGTCGATGCCGCTGATCTCAAGGTCGGAGGGAGCCGCACGATCCGCGCCCATGCAAAGAGCGCGGACGGGATTCCGGCGTCGATCCATTTTGAGCTGACAGATCCAGGCGGCAAGCGTGAAACGACGAGCGGCGGCGAACTCATCTTCAGACCGTCGATCCCGGGCAACTATCGGCTTGTGGTGACGGCGACCGACGGGCGTGGCGGCTCAGCGGCTCAGACGCAGATTTTTCGAGTGGGGGAGCCCCCACAGGGTTCCTCGGTGGCGGGATCCGTTGGGAGCAATCCCGCCCCGGGGGCTCTGGCGTCTCCTTCGCGCCAGGTGCTCGGCGAGTACAGCCAGGCGATCAAGAGCTGTGATCGTGAGACGCTCGCGACCCTTGTCCCAAGAGCAGTGTCGCAATCTATCGGTGAGAGCTGCGATCGCTACGCATACCTTGACGCAACGATCGCGTACGTTTCCGAAGAGCCCGGAGCAAAGGGGACTACGGTCCACTTCACACAGGCGATTCGGGGGATCACCCAAGACGGACGCAGCGAGGTAATCGGCGAGGGAAAGATGAAGGCCACGGTCGTGCAGGGTGGAGGCGGTTGGCGCATCCTGGAGCTTGGCCGGGAGCCGTAAGGCCAGTCGGAGACAGATGCGTCTGCCGCTCCCCGGGACCGCGGATCAGGCGTCCGGCTGGCGATTCAGGAGTCGCCCCCGGAAGAATTCCAGGATCTCGTCCACGGCCTGTCTTGTGGGTTCACCTTCCCGATCGATGAGGTGGAGGGTGACGACACTATGCGGACGCATCGGTGTCCCCTGCGCGGCTGCAGAGTCGGGGAGCACGCGTCCTTCGAAGCGATCCCCCAACGCCTGTTCGTACGCGGCGAAGCGCGCGGCCTTGCAGAAAGGATCGCCTTCGAACCGATAGGCGCGGACTGTGAGGTTCTCCTGATCGAGCCGCGCCTTGACTGCGCGGAGCTCGTCGGGGGCGATGTGCATGCCCGCGGCGTTGAAGAAGGGGAGGGAGGGCTGCGAGAGGACCGGCGCCAGCATCGCGGGCTCAAGCATCATCGAGAGTGCGAAATTCCCCGTGAAGCACATCCCGATTGCGCCGACACCCCTTCCGCCGCAGAGCGGGTGCGCATGGGCAGCGAGGGCGCGCAGCCACTGCGTCACCGGACTGGACTGATTCGATGCGAAGGCGCGGAACTCGCGGCTGACGCACGCCTTCGCGATCTCCTTTACGCCGTAACCGATCGAGATCGGTCTACCGGGATCACCGAAGAGGTTCGGCATCCAGACCGTGAAACCGGCATCGCTCACAAAGCGCGCGAAACGGCCGACGTGGGGGGAGATCCCCGGCATCTCCGTCATCACGATGACTGCGGGCCCGGTGCCCGCGACGAAGACGAGCTTTTGGGTTCCGAGAAGCGTGATCTGGCGCTGTTCGAAGTCTTCGAGTGCATCGCGTTCCGAGAGGCTTCGGTCTGCCATGGGACCTTTCGGCGGCCGCAATCTCATATTCCGATCGGTCGGGCCGCGTTGTGTTCCCGACGTCATCGGGCGCGCTGCATCCTAGCATGGGGTCGCGCCCACACTCTTACGACCGGCGAAATCTTTGCAGAGCCGAGTGCGCAAATAAAGAGATAGGATGTCGGATGGCAATCGGGGCTTCTGAACCGTCCATGGGAGCTCCGCACCAGAGCGTCGCGCGCATCCATGGCAGCCTCTGCCTAGCTCAGGCGTCCAGAGAGTGCGGCGTGTGGCGCCGAGACCGCGTTGCGAGGGGAGGGAACGATGAAGCGGCCTGTCCGTTACGCTTTGATCGCGATATGCATTCTCGTGTTGTACTACTTGCTCTACCTGCTTGCGCGTAGCTTCCGTTAGATTCCGTCGGTCTGTTCGGAGCTGAGCTCGGGCCTTCGTGTTCCGCACGGAGTACGGAGATCCGTTGCACCGCGCAGAAGATCGGTCACGAGTCTCGAACGGTTACCGGCAACTAGGCTCGTCGCGCGCGAGCTGCGAGGGGCGATCGTGGCCCAGCTTTCCGCACGATGGTTCCGCGATCCGAAGCTGAAGCGGGTGCGCTCTTGAATGCCCTGTTTTCGGTAGGGAAGGACTGAGCATTCAACTTGAGATCAGCTCCTGATTCCAGCCTTTCCAGGATTCATGGGGCGGGCTTCTGTCCTCCGCCCTTCGCCTTGCGTGTCCCTTCCGCTCTTGCCGCATGGTACTCTCGGCGGATCGCCGCAATGTCAACGAGAGTTGGCGGTAGTTTGAGTTTCATTTCAGCGAGCGTGTCCGCAATGATCTGCGCAATCGCAAGGTCACGAAACCATTTGTGGTTTGCCGGAATCACGTACCAGGGGGCATGCTTGGTGCTCGTCCGCGCCATGGCATCCTCATAGGCATCCAGATATTGCGACCAAAATTTACGCTCGGAGTAGTCGGCGTCACTGATTTTCCAGTGCCGTGCGGGGTCGTCGAGACGCTCCTTGAAGCGAGCCAGCTGCTCGTCTGCGCTGATGTGGAGGAAGAACTTCACGACCCGTGTACCGCATTCCGTCAGAAGGTTCTCAAAGTCGTTAATTTGCTCGTAGCGTTTCGACCAAACTGATTTCGGCACAAGCTTATGCACACGCACGACGAGGACTTCTTCGTAGTGAGACCGGTTGAAGATCACGACCTCGCCCTTGGCGGGCGCTGCTAGATGGGCACGCCATAGAAAGTCGTGAGCCGCCTCAGATTTGCTCGGCTGCTTGAAGCCGACGACTGAAGTCCCTTGAGGGTTCATGCCCGTAAACAGGCGGCGAATGACTCCGTCTTTGCCTGCGGCGTCCGGCGCCTGGAGCACAACCAGCAGGGACTGGTTGGCGTCCGCGTAGAGCAGGAACTGCAGCCTGTCCATGCGGGCAATGTGCTTTTGAATCTCGGGCATCGCCTTCTCGTGCGACTCATGCTTGCCCGAATAGGACGGATCGATTTTCGAGAGGCGAACTTTGTGGCCTGGTTCGACGAGAAATTTCTTACGATAGTCCATGCGATCGTCTCATTTCATGGAACGCAGCGGAGGGCTCCGCGGTCAGACCGCCTTGGAGGTGCAAGATAGTCCAAAGCGCCTAAGACACGCGCTGTCCCGCTCGGGAACGAAGCCGCGTCGGTTGCTTCAAGGCCCTAACGGTCGCGTGACAGGTCAAGCCCGCTGGACCCGCTCGAGGGCTTCCAGCCGGGCGATCTTGATCGTTCCGTAGAGCTGGCCCACGACAGCCTCGCCGATCGCAAGGTCTCTGGCGCGAACGTTCATTGGATGAATGTCGCCGTAGCCCACGGCAAAGCTGAGATCCTGAAGAGCGAACGCTGGAGCGCTGCCATTTCGGTTCGGGAGGGACACCGGACACCAGGATCTTCTCTACCGCGAGGGTCGCTCCAGCTCCGCTCAAGCTTAATGCCGCGGAGCGATCGCGTTAGATCCACTCCCTCGGGTTAATTCGTGCTCCAGCGTGAGCGTGATTTTCTCGGGCTGCAAAATCAGCGTTCCCGCACTCGGCCAACCAAGGTCGCATCGCGAATCTATTGCTTCTTCGCTTCGGGTTTGGCTTTGAGATCCACCACTTCGAGCGTGGACTGCGATGTGACCTGCGTTCCCTTCTTCTTGGTCACCGTCTGCTTCACGAGCCCGCCAGGAATGTCGACCGCGTACCAGTCCTTTTCAGTCACCGTCCCGTCGCTGTTGGTGGTACTCGCTTCAACCCATTCCGCGTCGATCATCTTGCCCTTCACGTCGACGGCTTCCTTGCCCACGGTCACGGAGTAGCCGCCGGACTCCGGCGTATGGATGTCCTCGAACTTCACTTTGGCAGGGTAGGTGGTGAGGGTCTTCGTCTCGTCTGCCGCGCCGACGCGCTTTGCCGCGTCGAACGCGGCCACGGTCGTCTCCACCGTGAGTTTGTGCTTGTTCTTCGAGACAAGCTTCGCGGTCATAAGGGACTCAACGATCGTTCCGTCCGCGAGCGTCACCGCCTCCTTTTGGGTCACCGAGGTGCCGACAGCGAAGTGCGCCCACTGCGAGTAGGCCGGGTTCGTAACGACATCGCCGGGCTTCGGCGACGCAGCCTTGGCAGCCTCGTTAGTGGGGGTAGCCTGCTGCGCCAGCGCGGGTCCGGCGACCGCGAGGACAAGAAGTGCGACCAAAGCAAAGCGCATGCATTCCTCCTGCGGATTCTGGGATGCGGCCCCTCACCGCGTCTGGGGATAGTAGTCCCTGCAGGGGGCAACCTGTCAATCGGGATTTTTTGTTTGACAGAACGAACTTGCCTCTCTAAGGTGCCGCTATAAGCCATTGCCGGCTCTTGGATTTGAGGAACTGCCGTGTCCATTGGTTCGGATCGTCCTCACTCTCGAGTGAAGAAGAGATGGCTCCGCATCCTTCAAAAGGGCGCCGGGAGCTTCGTCATCGCTGCTGCCATGGTCAGCGGACCTTCGGCCAAGGCCGCCACACCGGACGCAAGTGCCACCGTTTCGCAGCGCGTCGAGCATGCACGCGAGTGGATGCAGCAGCGCCCGCCGGCGGATTCGGCCGCACCGCAGCCTGATGAGTTTGCCTGGATTCGGTGGGGCAACCTCTACCACCCCGGGTGGAACAATTGGCCGAACTGGCACAACTGGCACAACTGGCCCAACTGGCCCAACTACTAAGGGCGATGGGGCGCGCCGCGCCGCCTCCAACTCATCGACAGCCATGAGCGAACGCTTCGGTCCGCTGGATCTCCTGGTCATCCAGCCTACGCCCTTCTGCAACCTCGACTGCAGTTATTGCTATCTTCCGGATCGCGGCAGTCGGAAGCGGATCTCTGCGGAGACCCTCGAACACACTTTTGCGTGGGTCCTGGAGAGTGGCCTTGTGCGCCGCCCGTACACGATCGTATGGCACGCAGGTGAACCCCTCGTGCTGCCGACGGCATTCTACGAAGATGCCCTCACGACCGCCGCCCGGTTGGCCTCGCCCGATCGCGAGCTGAGCCACTCCTTCCAGACAAACGGCACGCTGATCAACGATGAGTGGTGTGCGTTCTTTCAGCGCCCCGGTGTCCGGGTCGGCGTGAGCGTCGATGGTCCCGCGTATCTTCATGACGCGAAGCGCCGGACGCGCAGCGGAGGCGGAACCCACGCGCGCGTCATGGCCGGGATCGAGCGGCTCCAGCGCCACGGCGTTCCCTTTCATGTGATCACCGTACTCACGCGGGAAGCCCTCGACTATCCAGACGAACTCCACGCCTTTTATGTCGAGAACGGAATCGAGCATGTGGGGTTCAACGTGGAGGAGATCGAAGGCCCAAACGAAGGCTCGTCGCTGTCCGTGGACGACGCCGCATCGCGCTACCGAGATTTCATGTCGCGCTTTTTCGATCTTACCGTGGCGAGCAATCCGCCGATGAGGGTCCGCGAGTTCGACAACATGATCTCCGCGGTCATGTACACGGGAGAGGAGCGTTCGCTGTCAACGCAGGAGGCGACTCCCTTCGCAATCGTTTCGGTGGATTGCGAGGGAACCTTCTCGACCTTCTCTCCCGAGCTTCTGGGACTGCCGAGTGATGTGTATGGCGGGTTTGGGCTGGGCAATGTCGCGTGCGACTCCTTCTCGAAGGTGGTGCAGTCGGGTCGCTTCCAGGCAATGGCGCACGACGTCGATGCGGGGATCGCGAAATGCCGGGAAGAGTGCAACTATTTTCGCTTCTGCGGCGGCGGCGCGCCGGCCAATAAGTACTTTGAAAACGGTTCGTTTAACTCAACCGAGACACTGTTTTGTCGGCTTCACCGAAAGGCCTTGGCTGAGGTAGTGCTCTCGAAGATGCAAGGGCCGCGTCCTCGGTACGTTGATGCCGCATGAGAAGGTGACTGGCTGCGAGGACCGTTACCGACTGACTGTGGCCCCTCGCTTCCAACTTGGGCGGACCTTCGTCGGGCGGATTGACCGCAATAGTGGCGTCGAGCACAGCGGCGAATCCTTCCAGCCCCGCGACGACTGGCGATCTCTCAACGCGCAGGACCTCTCTGCGCTTGTGAAAGAGGTGTTAGGTGCAGGGGCTGTTCTCCCGGCGACGCACCTCGGCTTGCTCCAGATTCCCGAGCACATCCGAGGGGCTTGGTGGAGGGAGGCCGAGAAGAGCGGGGGGAGCGAGGGCTTTGAGCGCGTGTTCTCAGCGCTCATCGAGTTTCTTCGATTCAAAAGGCTGCCGTTCCCCGAGCGCGTTCACCTCGAGGTCGCTGTGAATGCTCCTGACCTGGCGTCGACCCGTGCGGTGTCAAGCGGAGCGCGACAAGGACTGGCCTATTGCGATCGTCCGGCGGTCCCGAAGGGGCGAGCCCGGCAGGCCCTTGGCCTCGTGAACCTTGGTGACGAAGCCGGCTTCGTCGTCCTGCTTGATCTCCCGCCGTCCACACTCGCCGCTCGGCTCGAGGCCGCAGGAGAGTCGGGGGCAGGGGCTCTTTCAGCCGACAGCCTTGTGAACCGCTACTTCAAGGTCTTCCCACGTCAATCCCTCTTTCGCCTCCGTCTCGAGCCTGGGGAGGGACTGTGGCTCTCGCCCCATGGAGTCGTGCACGATGGCTGGACGCACGGAAAGCGAGACCTCGACGTCGTCTTGAGTGTCCGCGCGGAGGTCGGGGATGCGACCCATGAGGCGGTCGAGGGTGCTCGCGCTGGATGAGGGGAACTGGCCGGGCTGGGATGGAGGCGGAGCGGCTGGCCTGAGCCTCTCAAGGAAGGTGCATCCCCCCTGGGAATCCCTTGCCCTCAGAATCTGAACCCCGGTATCGCGACCCCGCGAAATTCGATTTCACAAACCGACGGCTTGCAGTGGCCCCCCATCCTGGCGGAAAAAAGCCGCGGATTGCTGCAAATTGCGGGGAGTGGTTTACCGATCGCGTGATGAGCGGTATACGACCTCTCCTGAGGATGCATCGCGCACGAAAATGACCATCGTTGCAAGAGAGCAAACCGGCTTCGGTGACTTTTGCGGCGACGGCTCTGGCAGGAGGGCTTCGGATGCGGACCAAGCGACTCTGGAAGGACAATGGGGGTAGCGCGACAACGCCGGGCTCGGCGGGGTGGTGGTCGGGCCGGCTCTGGACGGCCGAGCGCATCCGCAAAGTTGCGCTCACGGCGACACTCGGCGCCGTCGTCTTCTTCGCGCCGCGACCGGTCGCCGCCGCCGATTCTGCACCCGCTGAACCGGATTGGGAGGCGAAGATCTACGCGTTCGGCTGGTTCCCGGCGGTCTATTCGAACCCGCAAATTGGGGATTTTACCGCGCACATCAATATCAAAACCGAGGACCTTCTCCGTCGCTTTCGATGGGGAGGGGGAGCCGGCCTCGAAGACCGATACAAGGACTTCCTCCTCTTGGCAGACGGCATGGCGGCGCAATTTGCAATGCCTCTCGGGGGGCCTGTGCAGCAGTTCTCAGTCAATCCACTCGGGGGCGCCCTCGGAGGGGGGGTGATTACCACAGGGCCCAGCAACATCGGAGAGCGAATGACCATCATGATGCTCGAGGGGGCGCTCGGCTGGCGCGCGCTCTCGATCCCGATGTCTTCGGCCTCTACCGATGATCCCAGGAGATTCCATCTCGATCTTCTTGCGGGCGCGCGACTCTGGTATCTCCGCAACAAGCTGAGTGTGAGCATCCCGCCGGCCAGGCTCTTCGTCGGCGGGGTCATGATTCCGCCTGGTTCGGTGACGCTTCCTCCCGAGGTGACGGTGGGGCGGACGAGGGTCCCGGGGATCCTTGCGAGAGACGGCATCAACACGGAGGCCGAGACCACGACGAGCTGGGTCGATGCGGTGATCGGCTTTCGTGCGAGCGTGGATGTGGTACGAACCGTTTCGCTCACCTTCCGCGGCGACGTCGGAGGTTTCAGTATCGGGAACTCCTCGAACTTCACCTGGCAGGCGATGCCGGGCGTCGAGTGGCGCTTCACCGATCACTGGTTTGCCAACGTGGCGTATCAAGCGATCGGGTTCGATAAAGGCAGGGCAAGCAGCACAATCCTCTACGGCGTGAACATCGGTGTTGGCTACCGGTTCTAAACGGGCCGCGGGACGTCGCACCTGAGCGTTGAACCGAGAAGCGCGGTAGCGCTTGGCTGAGGTCATGAGTAGAGAGGTAGAGATTTTTTCCTAGCCCTATCGATGGTAGGCGCTGCGGGCCGCACTCATCGCTAGGGCCGGATCTCGATAACGGCTCAGTCCCCCAAATCCGCACCCATCGTGGGCGGCAGGAACTGCCACGAGCGAGGGTGCGCCCGGTTGTCTCCTCGCCGAACCTGACACGAGCAAGCGCGCAGGCATCCAGGCCTGATTCCGGCTGCCATTGACTTCCACAGGGCGCCCGGTGTCGGATCGCACGACCGCGAGCGCCGGGTGGGTTTTCCTACGCCGTCTTCGTCGACAGAGCCGCACTCGCGGAATCGGAGGACTCTTGGAGGTGGTGGGCGCGTCGGTGCCAGCGGAGGGGTGGCCGAGGGAGAAGCCGCCTCGCCGGATGGGCGACCTGGAACCCGGGAGGGGGAAAAGAGGATGCCGACCACCTTGCCCAATCGATTTTCCTGCGCGGTGACCTGCGCGTGCTGTGAGATAATCTGCGTTACGAGGCGTTGGCGATGCGCCCCTTCAAGGAGAGACAATGAGTCGACTTATGCCGTTGGTCGCAGTGCTCGTGGTCGCGTGTGCACCCCAGGCCCCATTCACTTCGCCGGACGTGAAAGAGCCGGCCCGTGCCGACGTCCTCGTCCAGGTCGGAAATGCGTCGGTCGACCCGGCGGTAGCGCGCGTCACGGAAGGCGGGAGCGTCGCATGGACGAACGACTCGGACTACATGGTCGTAGTCTCATTCCCTGGTACCGATGCGAGCAAGTTCGTGTGCAAGCAATTGCGTCCCAATTTCTCGAAGAACGGCGACACGGTCGAATCGCTGCCCTTTCAGGGCGGGGCGGTAAGAGTGGTTCTGCCCTGCGCGCTCAAGAAGGGCCGCTATCCGTACACGATCAAGCTCGTGAGGGATGTCAGCCAAATGGACAACCCGAGCTTTACGCTCTCCGCGCAAATCGTCGTGGAGTAGTGCGAGAGATCGCGGCCGATTTTACAAGATACCTCTCCTCATGGACGGAGCGGAGGGGTCGCGAGGGAAGCACCAGCGAGACCGGGCCAATGTGAGCTTGCCCCGGGGATCCGCGGAGCCAGGAGCTCAAAGATCTCCGGATCCTCGTCCTCCGGGTGGACCCGCGCTGTTCGTGCGCGCCTCGCCCCGAGCGTAAGGCTATAGCCACGAAAGAAGACTCGAGCTGGGCAGTCGAGTGGGTTAGTGTGCCGTGAGCCCTGCGACTCGCTCCGCGATCTGTCGTGTCACGGAACCAAGTGCGGCGCTTTCGGCGGCGACAAGGTCGTCAAAAGAGGTCGACGCGATGGGCTGCTCCACCACCGATTCCTCCACAGCCAGAGCGCTCCCGTCGTGGCCCCCGGCGATGGTCCAGCGCATGCGCAAGGTCACCTTCTGGCCCGGGACTCCCTCGAACTCGCGCACGTCGAGCAAGACCCGATAGTCTGTACGGAAGCGCGGGTCTGCGGGAAATACCGCGACTCGCGGAGTTCCGAGAAGGCGGCCGAGATCATCCGCCACCACACGCAGGATGTCGCTGCGCAGCGAGCCGCCCCAGCGGTGCGCGTCCGCGACCACGAGGCGATGGGAGCCGTCCCGCGTCACGAGCTCCGGGCGATCGAGGTAACGCGGGAACTCGAGCGGTCCGACTGCGAGCCCTAGGTCGGGAAGGGACGCGACTGGCGCTCCGGCGGCATCTCCCGACGCGGAACTGACCGTGTAGAACTCGGGTCGCGGGCTTCCGCCCAGGCAGCCGGTAGCTAGGACGCAAGCCAGCCACGCGGCACGAAGCGTGCGCAGCGCCGAGTGGGCCATCAGCGGCTTCCCTTCTTGCCAAAGATCAACGAATCGGGTTGCGTCTGGAACTGATCGGCTGCAAGGCCGAGCGCTCGTGCAGCGTCAGAGAGTTCGAGGAGCGTTCGCTGAAGCTCCGCGTTTGAGTCCGGACCGATCACCGCATTTGCCGAAGCGAGGGTTCGCTGGGCTTGCTCAAGTGTGGCCTTGAGCGCCGGGCCGATGTCCTCCGACTTCGCAAGCGTGATGCGAAGCTCTTTGATCGAAGCCTGCAGCTCGGTTCCGATTTGCTCCACGGGAACCTTGCTCAGGCGATTCACGAGCTGGGTCAGATTGGCGGTAATCTCTTCAAGTGGCGTGGGGATCGTCGGGAGCTGCGGAATCGGACCGTTCCAGACAACCTGCGCCGGGGGCACGTCCTTGAAGATGTCCAGGGCCACAATCGGCTGGCCAGTAAGAAAGCTACCGGTCTTGAGCTGTGCTCGCATCCCAGACACGACGAGCCGCGCCATGATTTCCTCGCGCTTCTTCTCATCGACCTGCAGATTCGTGAAACGTTCCCGCTCGATCTCGATGATGACCGGGATGCGAAACCGCGCGGCGGCAGGGTCAAACTCGAGCCTTACGTCCGTCACCTCTCCGACCTGGATTCCGCGGAACTCGACCGGCGCGCCCACTGCGAGGCCGCGCACGGATTGATCAAAATAGAGAAGGTACGGGACCCTCGTGGCGTAGTGCCGCCGCTCTGCAGCGTCGTGATTTTCGTAGAGCGGATAGGCCGTCTCCGCCTCCGCAACCTCCGTCGAGCCTTCCTCTGGACTCTCGAAGGCGATCCCGCCGATCAGGATTGAAACAATGGACTCCGTCTCAATTTTGACGCCATTGGCTCCAGCCGAGACCTCAACGCCGGTCGCGTTCCAGAAGCGGGTATTCTTGTGGACACGCTCGTCGTATGGGGAGCGCACGAAGATTCGGGTCGTGACAAAGTCATCGTTCGGATCGAGCTCAGAAGAAATCACCTGACCCACCTGGATTCGGCGGTAGTAGACGGGCGTCCCGACGTCCACCGCGCCGGCGCGGGTGGAGCGCAGCAGGTAGAAGCGCCCCGGGTCCTTCACCGTCACAAGGGGCGGTGCCTCGAGGCCCTGAAACTTCCGGGTACGCTTGCCTTCGAGAACCGGGTCGACACCGATGTAGGACCCGGACAGAAGCGTCCCAAGCCCCGAGACCTGGCCGCCGGTGATGCGAGGCTTCACGACCCAGAACTGCGTCTTCTCGGTGAGCCACTTCTCGGCACCCTTCACCATTCGTGCCTGGCAGGTGATGCCGCTCAAATCCGGCGCCAGAATGACCTCGCCGACGACGCCTACGTCGACGTCCTTGTACTTGATCGCGGTTTTTCCGGCCTCAAGGCCCTCGGCGCTCTTGAATGTGATGGTGATCTCCGGCCCGCGCTCCGAGAGAGCGCGGTAGGCCACGAAGGCACCCACGAGCGCCGCCACCAAGGGAATCAGCCATACGATCGACGGACGTCCGCGGGGCTCGATGACCGCCTCTTCGACCCCGTCGAGCTCGGGGCGCCTGGGTCCTTGATCAGTCACGATGACCTCGCGTGGCTTCGATCCCAGATGAGGCGTGGGTCGAAGGATTCTGCGGCCAGCATCGTCAGCACCACCACAGCGCCGAAGAAGACCGCGCCGAACTCCGCTTCGATCGTGGCGAGATTGCCAAGGCGGACAAGGGCCACAAGGATCGTGACGACGTAAATATCCACCATCGACCAGCGGCCTATGGCCTCGGTAATGCGATAGAGGCGAGTCCTTTCGACAGGTCTCCAGTCGGATCTCCGGTGTACGGAGATCAGAAGAAAGACGAGGATCAGGAGTTTGAGCATGGGCACGAAGACACTCGCAGTAAAGACGACGATCGCGAGCGGCCACATGCCGTGGGTGAGGAGATAAATGACGCCACTTAGGATCGTATCCGACTCGCGTTTGCCAAGGGAGACCACGGTCATCACGGGAAGAATATTTGCGGGTGCGTAGCAGAGAATCGCCGCGATGACGAAGGCCCACGTCCGCTCAAGACTTCGAATCTTTCGCCGGTGGAGCTGAGCACCGCAGCGGCGGCAGCGCGCGCCCTCGCCAGTCGGCATGGGAAGGCGCGAGAGGAGGCCGCAGGCGTGGCATCGCGCGCAGGACGCCGCAAGCGCAGTGCCCGCGGCGGCGCTCAACTCCGGCCCTCTACTCGTTCCCAGATCGCTTCGGGCTCGAAGGATGCGGCCGCTCCCGCCAAGGCCAGCATCAGCAGCACAAACGACCAGAGCGCAAGGCCGGGCACAATGCTCGCAAGATCCCGCAGCTTCACGACCGCAACCACGATCCCGATCATGAAAACCTCCATCATGCTCCACGGCTCCACGTGACGGAGGAGTCGGAACGCAGCGGGGAGCTGCCAGGGCACACGATTCCAGCGCAGGGGAGCCAGCACGTAGATCAGGAGTGTGATCTGGAGGAGCGGTGCGAGCACAATCGTCAACAGGACGAGTGCGGAGAGCTCTGCTTTGCCTTGGCGATAGAGATCCACGATGCCGGTGAGCAGTGTCGTCTCCGTAGCCTGGCCATTCATCACGAAGGAGAGAAAGGGAAAACTGTTGGCCACCACGAACAAGATGCCAGCGGAAAGAGCGAGGGCGAAGGTTCGCTCAAGACCGTTGTGCGGGGATTTGCGAAGCACCGCTTGACATCGTCGACACTTTGCGACGGCACCCTCGGGAATCGAGGTGAGGGAATGAAGGAGATCGCAGTCTTGGCAGGCGACGAGGCTGATGGGGGTACTCCCTCAACACAACAACGCGAGCGGCGAGGAAGCTCAAGCGAGCACTGGAGACATTCCGCCGGCCGTGTCGAGACGGCGTCATCATAGGGATCGAGGGAGAGGCTCTCAAGACATTCGAAGACGCGATTCGTGCGAGAGTGGATCTCTGGCGCCGTGAGTACCTTGCTCTTCCACCACCCCGACCCGTCCGCGGCGCTTCTGCGCTCGAAGATGAGCGCGCGTCGCCGTTTGGCGTGAGCCGACGCATTCGCATCCCAGCCATAGGGACCAAGCGCCAGTGCCCGGGCTTCCGAGCCGGATTTCGGTGGCCGCGATTGCGCTCATCCGAAGCGGGTCGTACCAGGAACCCGACCTTCATTCCGTCGCGGGTTCTCCTCCGCGGCCGGTAACCCGATGGTCTAATTCCCGCGACGGAAGGCCCCCGAATCCATCGCAAAACAGCCTTCTCCACCTTCAGGACATGCAACCACGTACGTGGTCCTTTGCCCGCAGCCGACGACGCCGATCGTGAACTCGGCGCGCTGGATGCCCGCGACAACTGGACCTTGCAATGCAGGCTGGACGACCTCGCTCGAGAGCACCTCGGCCTTTGCGTCGGGGCAATTCAGTTCGAACTGTCCCCGGCGCTCAGCCGTCTGCAGTGCTGCGTCCTGCTTACTGGTCAGAAACTGAGCCTGCGTCTGGCAGGCCATCGCGAACAGTGCGCTCACAAGCCCCGCAAGGGCGGTCGTCCTCCGCACAGGTACCCTCCCGCAGTGCCGGTTCATGTGTCTTCTCTCCATTTTCCTGCGATACCACTTTTAACTCTAGTGGGGCCGTACGAGAAGATCGGTTCGTCGATTGTGCTCCCGGTCGACGGCAGAGTCGTTGGGATCGATCGGATGATACTGCCCCGCGGAGATTGCCCTTAGCTTGGTGGGATCGACTCCATTCTCCTGCAAGTAGCGCACGACGACCGCGGCCCTCGCGCCGGCCAGCTCCCAGTTCGAGGGATAGCGCTCGGCAAGCTCGCGGCCAATCGGAACATCGTCGGTGTTGCCGATGACATCGATCTCATTGTTCTGCGCTGCCATCGTGGAAAGCTGCGGAGCGACCTTGGCGAGCGCCGCCTGACCGCTCGAGCTAAGGCCGACCGATCCGGAGTGGTAGAGGAGTTCACCGGACATGCGTACGCGGATCCCATCCTCGAGCTGTTCGATCTTGACTTGATCCGCGTTAATCTCGGATTGGAGAGATCCCTCCAGCGCTTTCTGTTGCTGCATCATGCTGTTGTATTTCGAGGTGGTAACACACGCGGTCAGCGCAAGCGCCATCCCACAGCTCGCCCCTACCATTCGCCAATCGATGATCGGGCACTTCATTTGTATCCTCCCTTCGTGGATTCGACTCGGAGTGTCTTGTGAGATCTCATCGGGAGAAGCGTCGCCGCGCTGCGAAGCCGCCGCGACGACCGCTTCCGAAGCAGCGTCGCCGCAAACACGCTGGAAAGAAAGCCATTCAGGAGCGAAGGATACTTCTCCCTCGGCCAGTATATGCACAGCAGCGGGATGAAATCACCCTGGGCTGCCCGAAGTAGCCAAAGGCGAACTGCTCCCCAATGGATCGTAAGCTGGTGAGTCGGATGGCAAGACTGCGCAGGAAGATCGTGCGGTAGGTCTTTCCTAGAGGCTTCGAGATCCGGAGTGTCGGTTAGGAGCGAACTCGCGAGGTGATGAAAAAGTCGCGAGAACGCGAAGGTAAAGGCAGAGCGATCTCCGAAGGGGACTTGGCCAGCCGCAGGAGAGGGCGAGGGCGCCGCTCAGTTCCCCGGTGCTTCGGATGGACCGGGGTGAAGTGCGTCTGATCTTGCGGACCGCGTGGGTACCTGCAAGCTCACACCGCGATCGCTCGGGATCCCCTCGGAGGGGATTTCCACGGGCCCCGGCCGCACCGCCTTCGGTACGTCCGAGGGACCAAACCCCGTGCCTTAGCACCGATCAAGGCGCAAACGGGTCACAGCGGGGCTGGCCGAACGGCAGTTCGAGGAACTCTCCAGTTGCGTCGAGGGTGTTGTCGGCGTCGCACAGACCATTGCAGAAGTTCTGGATCTTCCCGCCGGGTTGCATGAAGGTCAGGAACTGATGAATCGACGCCGGGATGAAGAAGCGCCGCGGGTGCGGGTTGCACTGATTTGGCTGAGCCGCGAGGTTCGCGAGCGGGGGAATGAACGGCGCATCCGCCGGGTTGCTGAGATCGAACCCACCGGCGTCATAAACCACCCACGCTGAGTCGAGCGGGCCGGCCTGGTCAGGGATTTCTGCGACACCCGGCAGGAGCGACCCGACAAGTTGAGGAAGCCCAAGGGTGCGCGCCGCGATCTCCGTACCCTGATTTGAGACCTCTTGGTCAAGGAAGGCTTCTGTCATCAGAATCTTTTTCGCGTTCGTCCCCGGCAGCGGGTTGCTCGTCACGTGGGTCGCGAGAGCCGCCGGTTCACCGCGCACCCACAACTCGTGAATGATGGAGAGCCCGAGCGCCGTGTCCATCGGGTCGGTCACACCGGAAATCTGGAGCACAGACGCGAACGGGATGAAGTCCGTTGAGCGCTGGAGGAGGAGTGAGAAGTTGATCGCAGGTACATCCACGTTGGCGCGCTCGATGTCGGGCGAGAGACCGGAGAACATTGTGCCGAGAATTCCGCCGAGGCTCGCGCCGAAATAAAACATCTCACTGGCGTCGACCACGGGCACATCGCCCGGTGTCTGAAAGGTCGGGCTCACGTTAAACGCTCCGGTTTTCAGCATGTGACCAAGCACGAGGGTATTCAGCATGCCCTGCCGCAAGCGGTCCGGCAGCGCATCGATCAGGTTTAGATTCAAGACGACGTCGACCAGATAGCTCGTCGCAATGGGGTTTAGGTCCGGGCTCGAGAGGCCTCGCCAGTCGGTCGCTGCGACCACGTAGTCGAACTGTTGAAGCAAGGGCTGATTCAGGTAACCGAGAATGTCACTCCCGCTCCCGAAAAGGCCATGTCCGAAGAGATTCGCGTGCTTTGGGGTGCCCCCGTTTGCCAGGACAGTGCAGGGAATGACGGCGGTGAAGGGGGGATTGGTAAGTCCGTTCTGCACCGGGTTGCCGGCCGCATCCACGTTCAGTGTGCCGGGGGTACCGGAATCGGTCACCGGATCACTTGTCAGGAAGAGAGGAACCCGATAGGTGCCAGTCACGGTTCTCCACACGAACGTTCCAGCCTTCGTGCAGTCATTCTCGGACACGTTGTCGACCGTGAAGGTGGGCTGCGTCTGTGAGGCGAGCCAGGCGAAGGCCTGATCGCGCATGGAAAGCATTTGCGCGGTCAGTCCCGCGTCGCTTTGCACGACGAAGTCGAAGGCCAGGATGAGGTCGCTGCGCTCGACGCCTGCTCGGCGCAGACGGAAGAAGATGTCTTCGAAGCGGTCGCGCCGCATTTCAAGCGCTGCGATCGTTGACGGGCGGTGATCCCGCAGCACGGCAAAGGGTGGCTCGGGATTGACGGACGTACCATCGGGGTGTTTCAGGTCCCGCACCGCAACGATGTAGCGGTGGCTCGGCTGCAAACTGCGGCCTGGCCGCAGGAAGAGCACCTGTCGCGCCGGGTTGCCTTGGGCGTGGGCGTCGTTCTCTACAAAGTGGAGGATGTGCTCGCCCGTGTCGGCATCGATCAGCACCGTCGGGCTGTCCGAATCGAGGGAGCGCGTACCGTACGAGCGGGCATTGGGGTCACCGGGCTTGCCAGGGATGAGGTGCGAGGCGTTGGAAAGAATCGGGTCCACGCCCCCGGGAAAATTCATGAGGATCTGCACCGTCGGGCTAAAGCCGTCGAGCTTGCGATACGGATCGGGTGAGAGGGGTTTGCCCTGCTGCGCCGGCATCCCGCCTTCGGGGAATGCAAGGCGATAGCCCGTGGGCGTGTTCGCCGGCTCCAAGAAGCGGGACGACGGATAGGGGAGCATGCACTCGGCGTTGTTCAGGATTTCGCAAAGGTCGGGGCGGTCGAGATCCACCAGCTCGAACTGAGTCGCGGCGTGGACCGTAATCGGGAGAAAGAAGAAGAGCCGAACCTGCGCCTCGGCGGCGAGCTGGTGCTGCCCGGCGCCGAGCGCAGGGAGTGCGCCTTCGAGAACCGTGTTCCGCGTGAAGCTCGCGGGATTGAGCGCGGCTCCATCGAGCGAAAGTGTGAGGGAGTCGATGTGGGCAAAGCCCGGCAGCACGAGTTCGACGGGAATCTGGCCCACCAGGGAAAGCTGACCGAACAAAGGTGCTCGGAAGAAGAAGAAGGGCGTACCGGTTCCAAACGGCGCGCATGGGCCAGCACCTACGGCTCCAGCGGCGATAAGAGCGATGAGGAAGGGGTGGCGGATGCGATGCAGGAAGGGCATGGATCGAACTCCTCAACGTTTCAGCTGGCGAGATGGGGCAGCGTGGACGGCGTTTTCCAAAGCGCGGCATCCTAACATGCTCCTTACCGCGCGGTAAGGAGAAAAATTGGCATCGTTGGGCGCTTGAGTGTGTCCCTTGGGTACGAAGGGGGTTACGCTCTTGCGGAGCCCCGCGGGTGCGTTCAGGGGGACGGGGCCGAGGCGGGGACTGAATACCCCTTAGGGCCGTCGCCGTGACCTAGGAAGCTGCGGCCGGGAGGGGCTGCGGGGATGGCCTCCTCGGGGCCAAGGCGGCTTGGCTCTATTCGTGCGGAGGGGGGAGGCCGCCTACGAGAGCTTTTCGTTCGTCGGCGTGGCCTTCGGGGTCGCGGCGTGGGATGCGGATACGGTGGCTTCGGCTCGCGGCCCGAGGCCCGTCACCTCACGGATCGCCGCCTCGTCCAGAGATGCGGATACGGTGGCTTCGGCTCGCGGCCCGAGGCCCGTCACCTCACGGATCGCCGCCTCGTCCAGAGACTCGGCCTTGAGCAGCGCGTGGGCGAGCGCGTCGAGCTTGTCGCGGTGCTCAGCCAGCAGCCGGTCTGCTTCGCGGTGACACTGCTCGACGATGCGGCGCACCTCGGCGTCGATCAGCTCCGAGGTTGCCTCGCTGTAGGGCTGATGCTGGAATGCGGGCGGTAGCCCATCGTCCTGCGGCGTCACGAAGCTGATGGGACCTAGCTTCTCGCTCATCCCCCAGCGCAAGACCATGCGGCGGGCGATTTCCGTCACCTGGTGCAGGTCGTTTTCGGCACCGGTCGTAACCACGCCATACACGAGCCGCTCTGCGGCGCGTCCACCGAGCGCGCTCGTGATGCGCGCGCGCAGATAGTCCTCCGAATAGCTTGTGCGGTCATCCACGGGCAACTGATACGTGACGCCAAGCGCCATTCCGCGGGGCACGATCGAAACGCGGTGGACCGGGTCGCTCCCGGGCACGAGCATTCCGAGCAGCGCGTGGCCGGATTCATGGTAGGCGGTGCGCTCTCGATCGGCGGGATTGAGGAGCACAGGACGCGCGGGACCGAGGGTGATCTTCTCGAGCGCCTCTGCAAAGTCCTCATTGCGCACCGCGATGGCCCCGCTGCGCGCCGCACGCAACGCCGCCTCGTTCACGAGGTTTCGCAGTTCGGCGCCCACCAGCCCAGGCGTCTCGGCGGCGATTCGTTCGAGGGACACGTCCGGCATGAGAGGCACGAGCCTCGTGTGCACCTTCAAGATCGCCGCCCGGCCCGCGCGGTCGGGACGTTGCACGATGATGCGGCGATCGAAGCGGCCCGGTCGCAAGAGCGCCGGATCCAGGACATCCGCACGGTTGGTCGCAGCGAGCACGATCACACCCTCTCGGGAGTCGAAGCCATCCATTTCAGTCAGGATCTGATTGAGGGTCTGTTCGCGCTCATCGTGACCCCCGAGCGCCGCGCCGCTCCCTCGCACCCGACCGATGGCATCGAGTTCGTCGATGAAGACGATCGACGGAGCGGCCGTACGGGCTTGCGTGAACAGATCACGCACTCGCGCGGCGCCCACCCCGACGATCATTTCGATGAACTCGGAGGCGCTCAGGCTAAAGAACGGGACACCCGCCTCGCCGGCGATCGCGCGGGCGAGGAGAGTCTTGCCGGTGCCCGGTGCGCCGACGAGGAGGACGCCCTTTGGCATGGTGCCGCCGAGCCGCTGGTACTTATCGGGATTCTTGAGGAAGTCAACGATCTCGATCAGCTCGTTTTCAGCCTCATCGATGCCCGCGACGTCTGCGAAAGTCACCTTGGGCTGTTCTTCGCTGTAGCGCTTGGCGCGGCTGCGACCGAGCCCGAAGATGCCGCCGCCCCCCGCCGCTGCAGCCCGCCGCGTTAGCCATACAAAGGCGGCGATCAAGAGCAACGTCGGACCGAACCCGATCACCAGCTTGAGCCAAGAGGGACCGCTCTCGTCGATCGCGGTCACGACCACGCCCTTCTGATCGAGCAGGCTCTCGAGGCCGGGGTCGGCGAACACCGGACGCTGTGTTTTGAAGTGCGTGGAGGTAACCGGCGGTCCCTCGTCCGAGGGATGCGCCGTCTTGTCCTTCTCCTTGTCAGCCGATGGTTCAGTTCGTGGGGGATAGGTGACTGGGTCTTTGAAGGTGCCGCGGAGGGTATCGCCGATGCCAGTCACTTCTTTCACATTGCCCAGCTGGACCTGCTGTTTGAAGAACGTGTAGGGGACGGTAACGGCCGAGGGCTCCCCAAAGAACGTCTGCATCGCCAGGTAGTTGATGAGCAGAAACAGAAGAAAGATGAGCCACCAGGGCTGAGGTCGAATCGGCGCCGGCCGCGGGTCTTTGGTCGACGCTCCGTCCGTCGCCTTCTTCGCGCTTCTCTGAGAGTTGGAGTCAGGGAGCGCCATTCGAACCCCGGGGAGGACCTCTCGTAGCTCGCTTTTCCGAAGAGCGAAGGCCACACCGACGGTCTCGGGCCCAAGTCCTTTGGGCGATCGCCTTGAAAGGAATCCCGAGCCAATTGGTGCCAGTACCTTCTGCGGGGTGTACCGCAGTCTCTGCGCTTGTGCCTGCGAGCCAAAATGCGCCGCGAGCGTTGGATCGCTCTCCTTCCACGAGGCCCGTGAGCGCGAAGCAGCCAGCGCCGATCGACTCAAGCCGAATGCAGCAAGACCGATGAAGAGTCGAAGCGCCCGACGAGGGCCGTCCCGGAACGAGGGAGCAAGCCCATGAAATCGATCCGAATCGTTTCCCTCCTAGTCGGCTTCGGACTTGCGGCCTCCGGCGGCGCGGGCGTCGCTGACGATGCGCTCCAAATTGCCGGGGATCGGGTGGGTGGGGACGGCGTCCTGACCCGCCGCCTCGCCGAGGTGGTCGGGAGTACCAGTCCAACGTCGACGCCCATCCTTTCCATCGATAGCCCCCACGTTGCGGGGTCGGTCTACGAGATCGCCGGGACGGTCGAGTATTCCGATGTCCAAGGCGACGGCTATCTCGAGATGTTGACCGTCTTCCCCGAAGGCGAGCAACTCTTTACGCGCACCCTCGATCCCACAGGTGCTTTCGGGAAGCTTTCTGGCTCTTCGGAGGCGCGCCCTTTCGCCCTGCCGATTCAGCTGGCCGCCGGCGCACCCACTCCAACTCGGCTTGTCCTCAATGTCGTCCTCCCAGGTCCTGGGGACGTGAAGGTGAGCAACCTTCGCCTCACTGGGGGCAGCGCAATTGCCGCCTTGCCTGGGGCTTGGTGGACTTCCCGGGCGGCTGGGGCCATCGGGGGAGCTGGGGGAAGCCTCATAGGAGTCGTTGGCGCCACCATCGGCGTTCTTTGTGCACTCGGGCGCTATCGGCGCCTTGCAGGGGCTTTGCTGATGACGCTCCTTGGCCTCGGCCTAGGGGGTCTCGTCGCCGGGGGGCAGCCATTGCTTCTGGACAGCCCCGGGAAGTCTGGTTGCCCCTCCTGCTCGTGGGGTTTTTCGCTGCGCTCCTACCCATCGCGTTGCGAGGGGAGGTGCGGCGCCGCTTCGCTCGAACCGAGTTTTCTGGCCTCCAAGCCTAAGGACCTGTCTCATTCCCCTCGCTCCAGGCCTGCCGTGGGCTGCCCGGGTGGCTCGGCTTTCCCCGCAGGAAGCGCCGTGGCAAGGGGCCGGCTTCGACGAGCTGCTTCCGTCAGGCCAGCTGCCGCGCGGGAGATCTTCACCCGAGCGATGGGGCCATAGCCCTGCTCCCGGCGCTCTGCTTCACTCGAGCACCCGAGGAGGCCGAGGAGGAGTCGTGAGCAACTGGGTCGGCGTCCTTATCGCCCTTTCAATCCTCACGCTGGCGGCTGCCCTCGGTCTCCCGGCGCTCCTGGAGGGCGGGTCGCCGGTTGGACGCTACCAGCTCGTGCGGGGCTCCTCGGGCACCGTCTACCGCATTGATACGACGAACGGGGACACCTGGGTGTCAGTGGGTGGAACCGACTGGCATCTTATCGGCGAGGAAGACGAGGGAGAGAGCGATCAGCCCGCGCAGGTCTCTGTCTCGGCGGCCCACCGACTGGCACCGGATCGGCCCCAGCGACACCTCCTCATCACACAAGCCACAGTCTTCGACCCAAAGGCCCGTTCGCGGTGCCACCGCCAAGTCCGTTATGCGCGACCCGGCGCCGCGTCTTGACGACCCACCTCTGGAATCATTCTCGTACGGGCCAAACGCGCGATTAGGCTCGAAGTGTCCCAGCGCCCCCCACCCATTGCCTGGACCTCCGCGTAGAGCTGGTCCACCAGGGCGGTCACGGGAAGAGGTGCGCCAGCGCGCCGCGCCTCGTCGAGAGCGAAGCCGAGATCCTTGCGCATCCAGTCGACCGCAAAACCGAAGTCGAATCTTCCCTCAAGCATCGTTGCCGCGCGATTTTCCATTTGCCAGGATCCGGCGGCACCCTTCGAGATCACCTCCACGACCGCGCGCGCATCGAGACCGACCGCCTTGGCGAAATCGAGCCCCTCTGCCAGCGCCTCGACGAGGCCTGCGATGCAGATTTGGTTGACCATCTTCGCAAGCTGTCCGTGTCCCGCCGGACCAAGGCGTCTTACGAAGTGGCCATAGGCCGCAAGAAGAGGCTGCGCAGACTCAAAAACATCGACCTCACCGCCCGCCATCACAGTCAGCCTTCCGCGCTCCGCACCGGTTTGTCCACCCGAGACTGGCGCGTCCAGGAACCCGATCCCGCGTTTGCGCGCAGCGCCCGCGAGCTCTCGCGCAAGATCAGCCGATGTCGTCGTGTGATCGACGAAGACTGAACCTGGGAGCATGGCAGAGAACGCGCCCCGCTCACCGAGTGTCACTGCGCGTACGTCAGCGTCGTTTCCCACGCATGCGAACACGAAGCGCGCGTTGCGCACGGCCTCGGCAGGGGTGGGTGCCGCCCGTCCGCCGTGCAGGGCGACCCAGCGCTCGGCCTTGGCAGCGGTGCGGTTGTACACTGAAACGGCATATCCGACTCGTGCGAGGTGACCGGCCATCGGGAAACCCATGACGCCCAGACCGAGAAAGGCGACAGCCTCGCTCATTTCACTCCCCCTTTTTTCCTCGTGAATTCATTCTTGCACGCCACTCCGTTCCGGTACCTTCTCCTCACTTGAGCTGCCCCCACACCCTGCCGAAGAGGGCTGGCATGACGGAGACGTTGCCGAGCTTCGACCCAGAGAGTGCACAGATCCTGGCTGCGGTGGACGAGGGCTTTGGGGAGGCTTGTGCACTCGCACACTGGATGGCCGCGCATCCCGAACTCGCACTCGAGGAGCGCGAGGCGAGCGAACGCTACATCGCATGGCTCGAGTCACGCGGCTTCGCGGTCGAGCGCGGGGTTGCTGGGATGGAGACGGCCTTCCTCGCCCGACGCGGCTCTTTGCGGGCGCCACTCCACGCCGTTCTCCTCGCCGAAATGGACGCGCTTCCAGGCATCGGCCATGCGTGTGGACACAACCTCTCTGGCCCGGCGAGCCTGCTGGCTGCACACGCGCTCGCTGCGACCCTACCAGAGGATGCCCTTCAACTCGTGGTGGCTGGGGCACCTGCGGAGGAGATCGGCGTCGGCAAGCGCCGGCTGGTCGAAGCCGGTGTCTTCCGCGACGCCCACGTGGCGATGATGGCGCATGCATCCGATATGCGGCGCGCTCACCGCCTCTTCCTCGGGAACCGCAAGTTCGAGTTCGTGTACCACGGGCGTGCTTCCCATGCGGCGGCATACCCGGAACAGGGCTTGAACGCACTGGACGCTGTGATTCAGCTGTTTGTCGCAATCGGTGCCCTGCGCCAGCAGCTTCCGAGGACGGCCCGTATCCACGGCATCGTGAGCGATGGGGGCCGTGCTCCGAACGTCATCCCGGAGCGCGCTGCGGCCCGGGTATGGGTGCGTGCACTCGACGACACGACGCTGGAGGCCACCACGGCGCGCGTCCTCGCCTGCGCTCGCGGTGCCGCCGAAGCCACCGCTACCCGGCTTGAGGTCCTATGCACCGAGGCGGAATCGCCGGCGATGCGACCGAACCTCGCGCTGGCCGGGGTGTATCGCCGTCAGCTTGAACGTCTCGGACTTGCCGAGACGAGCCATGCCGCGGATGCGTCGATCGGTTCGAGCGATATCACGCACGTGTCGCAGGTCGTGCCAACAATCCACCCGAACTTCCCGATCGTGCCCGTAGGCCAAAAGCTCGAGCTCCACACCCGTGCCTTCGCAGAGGCAACGACCGCACCGGCGGGCGAGGCAGGACTGCGCGAAGCGGCCCGCAGCCTCGCCCTCACGGTACGAGAGCTTGTCCGCAGCCCGAGCCTCAGGGCCGAGGTGGCGGAAGAACAGCGGCACCCGCGCTAGGAGCGTTGGCCAGACTTCGGCGCCCGGTCTAAGCTTCGCTGCGGGGGGTTCCGGTCTCTGCGAGCTTCGTTGTCTCGCGATGACGGGTACGTGGCCGCGCGCCGCCGTCTCGTGCAGCGCCTGCTGGAGGGCGGTGTGCGCGACCCGCGCGTGCTCGCCGCCTTTTCCGCCGTGCCGCGCCATCTGTTGGTTCCTGAGGCCTTGCGGACTGAGTCCTACAAGCATGCCGCTTTGCCGATCGGCCACGGCCAGACCATCTCCGCTCCGGCGGTGGTGGCCGCCATGACCGAGGCCCTCGAGCTTCAGGGGACCGAACGTGTACTCGAGGTGGGTACGGGTTCTGGCTATCAGGCCGCTGTCCTCTCGCAGCTTGCAGCGAGTGTGGTGTCGATCGAGCGTGTCGGGCGGCTCGCAGCGCGGGCACGCAGCGCCCTCGACGCGCTCGGCGTGTCCAACGTCGTGGTCTATCTGGGCGACGGCACCTTAGGTCGCGCAGCAACTGCTCCGTACGACGCGATCGTTGTCACCGCGGGTGGGCCAACGATCCCGCAGCCGCTTCTCGACCAGCTTGCCCTCGGCGGCCGTCTGGTCGGCCCGTTCGGGACACGCGAAGAGCAGGCCCTCGTGCGGGTGCGGCGGTCTGCAGGCGGCCAACTCGAACGCGAGACGCTTGGGCGGTGCCGCTTCGTCGATTTGATCGGCGCACACGGATGGGCCGCGTAGGTCAGCGCGCGCAGCGCGTCGCCGCCGCCATCGCGGTCTTGGCCGCGCTCCTCTCCTGCGCTCACGGTGGCCGGAACAAGGGCTCGGAGCACGTGGTCGAGCCGGGGGAAAACCTCTACCGCATTGCCCTGCATTACGGCGTGACGGTCGAGGATATCGTCAAATCGAATCACATCGATGATCCAACGAAGGTTCCTGTCGGGACGAAGCTCTTCATTCCCGCAGAGTCCGCGCGCATTGTGCCTCAAGAAGCAGGGGGTGGGGAAGGAAAGGCCTGTGAGCCGCCCGATGATCTGCGCCGTATCAGTCAAAGGAAGGCCAAGAGTGAGGCGGATCTCGCCTTCGAGTGGCCGGCCCGCGGTGGCCTTAGTACCTGCTTCGGGGAACGACACAGTCGGCCCCACGAGGGGATCGACATTATGATGCCCGAGGGCACGAACGTTCATGCCGCGGAGGCGGGAAAGGTCATCTACAGCGACTGGATGGGCGCGTACGGTAAGGTGGTGATTGTGAAGCACGCAGGTCACTACGCGAGCATCTATGCGCACAACCGCAAGGTCCTGGTGGAAAAGGGAAACTTCATCGAACGGGGCGATGTGATCGCAGAGTCAGGTTCGACTGGGAATGCGACTGGGCCCCACTTGCATTTCGAGATCCGCCGGGCCGAAAGAGCCGAGGATCCGCTGCTCTACCTACCCTGAGCCGGCACGCGCCGGTGGGAGAGGCGATGCCCCAGAGACAATCGATTGCCACCCAAGAACCCAACCTCCGTCGCTTTGTTCGCGATGTTCCCGACTTTCCCAAGCCGGGGATCCTGTTCCGGGACGTTACGCCCCTCCTTGCAGACCCGCGCGCGTTCCGCGCCGCGGTGGATGCGTTGGCCGCGCCGTTCCGAGAGGACCGGGTCGACCGCGTACTCGGGATTGAGTCGCGTGGCTTTATCCTCGGCGCTCCCGTCGCCTTGGCCCTCGGGGCGGGGCTCGTGATCGTGCGCAAAAAAGGCAAGCTTCCCTGGCGGACAGTGAGCGCATCCTATGAGCTCGAATACGGCACGGACACCGTCGAGATGCACGTCGATGCGGTTGAGCCCGGGCAGCGTGTGCTTGTGGTGGACGATCTCATCGCGACGGGGGGCACGGCCGCAGCCGCGGTCCGCCTCGCGCACGAGGCCAAGGCCGATGTGGTGGGCTGCGCATTCTTGATCGAGCTCAAGGCTCTGGCTGGGCGTGAGCGCCTCGGTGTGGCGCGCACCCACGTCGTGCTTGAGTACTAGGGCCGTCCGGGCTACGGGACTGCGTCGCGGCTTGTTTCGAAGGTCACCGGAGAAGAGGTGTTGGCCGGAAGCGTGCCACCTCTCCGACCTCGATGCGCTGACCCCGTACAGGGGTGAGCGACCCTTCGGAACATCCGAGTCCGTGTGCTGCGCCGCTTCTCCGAAGAGTAGCGGGCCCCGCTGTGAAGCGGGCCGGCTTGGGCAATGGCGTCGACATCGAAACCGTCGCGTGGTCGTGGAACCCCCACCGGTGTCTCGGCCGAGCGGGTCGCGGAGTGGCGGGGCGGTGATGAGCTGCCTTACGAGGGCAGGACGAATATCTCCAGCCGCGAGAGACGCTCCAGATCGTGGAATACCACCTGGTCGGCGATGACCCCTTCAGCGTCTTCACCGATCGCGTGGCCGGTGTTCATGTAGCGGAGATAGCCCAGCACCGGCTGCGATCCACGAAGAGCAGCGCCGTCTTCCTCGACGGGCTGGAACCGCGGACGTAGGAGATCCCACGATCGGCTCGCGACGCTACTTCGGCTGCGCGAAATACCAGCGCTGCCCTTGCGGATCGCTGGCGACATAGATGAGGTCGCCGTGGGGTTTCTCCTGGATCTCGGAGCGGATCATGGCTCCGCACGCTTTCGCGCGCGCGAAGTGGCTCGCGATGTCGTCGACGTACACGTACAGGCTTGCGTGCACGGCGTCGGGATCCTGCACGGCGCTCGTGCCGAACGGCACCATCCCCGGGCCGATCAGGATTACCCCGCTGGCACCGACCTGAAGCTCCGCATGCAGCACGTGGCCGTTGGGTCCACGGAACGCGGAGCGCAGCGTGAAGCCGAAGCTCTTCGTCAGCCAGTCGATCGCGGCGTCAGCGTCGGCGTAGTAGAGGTACGGGGAGACCTGCGGATAGCCAGCTCGAGGGCTCTTCATCTCTCGGCTCCTATTCTGACCGTCATAGGGTGGGGATCCGATCGGGGATGTAGCCGACGGGTAGCTTCTCCATCTCGCTGACCTCCTGCACCGTCTCGGGGCAGAGGTAGTACGCCCGGATCCGGGAGATCCTCTCGTCGACCTCCTCGAAGCGCGTCACCGATTGCAGGAGGCGCGCGTCCGTCTCCGTCGAGAAGCTAAGCATCACGCGCTCGCCGAAGAGCGTCGCGGGCTCGTTCTCCCACTTCTTCGGTTGAGCTTCTCCGGCAGGTCGGGATGCACGTGCACCGACTGCCAGAGCCATCTTCCTTGCGCTCGAACGGCTGCCGGGCGATTTCAAGCAGGCCGCCTCTCGATAGACGCCCTGTCGAGCATGAGCTCCAGCAGTATAATGCGAGAACGACGAGAGGTCGAAGCAGCCTCGAACCCGATCTCCGCAACGAAGGGGATCTATGCGATCGAAGACAAGCTGGCCGGGTTCCATTTTGACGGTCGCGGTGCTTGCTGGTGCGCTCGGCTGCGCTGCGCAGCAGGCGCGGCAGATGGACGGAATGCTCGCGGCCGCTGGCTTCCAGGTGCGCCCGGCGAACACGCCCGAGAAGCTCCAGCAACTGAAGACGCTCAAACCGCGGGCGCTGCTGCAGATGACAAAGGTAAGCGGCTCGCCTTATTGGGTCGTCGCCGATCCAACGATCTGTCAGTGCCTCTACGTCGGCAACGAGGCTGCCTACCAGCGCTATGAGCAGCTGAAGCTTCGCAAGGAGTACGCGGACGAGCAGATGCAGACGGCAGAAATGAACGAGGACGCCGCCATGGATTGGGGCGCGTGGGGTCCGTGGGGGGGGCCCTGGGGCTACTGATCGCGCTTCGGGACATCCTCGCTTGTCCCTCCCCCTATCTGACCCTGCACATTGAAGTGCTCCTTTATTAGATACAAGCAAGCCACCACATTGAGTCGTTGAGGTCAGTGCTCAAGCGCGCTCAGGTCGCCAAGGGCCTGGTGGGGCGCGAGGTGTTGCACCACTGGTCCGGCGCCCTGATGGGTGCGGCGCCAGTGGGACGATGTCCTGTGCTAGCGGGCCTACAGTGTGCTTGCCCAGCCCGGCCTCAGGCAGCACGGCGTCGAGGTGCCGGGGGGCGTAGATTCCCGAACGGAAGGCAGGCGGCAGTGCCAGCCGGGCCCATATGGCTCAGGCCGAGAAGGCCATGGACGTTAGCGAGCGTTGCATCCGCGCATACTATGACACGCCAGGTTGCCACCTTGATAAGGGGCGGGCACTGCTATCAATTGGAAATTCCGTTGAGGGGATCGAAAGCATTAGCAAGACCAAGACGATGGCAGAAGCTTGCATTGATCAGGAAGTAATCAAGGCACGCGCTGCTACCGACCCCCGGTAAAGAAGGTGCACGAGGGAGGCAGAAGCTCTGTCGTTCTATTCTCGGGGCTTGCATCGGCGTCCTTAAGGCAGCCGGGGTCGATGCAGACTGAGACTCGCGCCCGATCAGAGATACAAGTGGCCCCAATCTGGCCCATCGAGACTCGGCGCCGAAAGAGAGGGAGGTGCGGCAAAGCGAGAACAGTTGGTGATTCGCTAGGTTGTTCGTCGAGTGCCCCCGTAGCTCAGGGGATAGAGCAGCGGTTTCCTAAACCGCGTGTCGCAAGTTCGAGTCTTGCCGGGGGCGCCAAGGAATCCAAGGGGTTAGCGCTCTCCTCACCGGCGCCCGATTCGGTCGGAGCCGGATAGAGCCATTCAGAGCCACCGAAGGCGAGAAACGAGAGGTCAGCTTCACTCTCCCGGATCGCGTGTGCGTAGGTCCGCAGTGTGAGCGCGGGGTCGGAGTGCCCAAGCTGGTCAGCGGCCCAACGCACGCTCTTCCCCGATTCTAGGGCCAGCGACGCCCAAGTGTGACGCGCGGCGTGGAGCTTGAACGGTCGGATGCCCTCCGCGCGCGCCCGGCGTCGCACGCGGCCGGCGACACACAGGCCTGCTTGCAGGGCACGATTGACGGTCAGCCCTTCCAGGGTTGTGCTGCCGTCGTTGTAGTCAACCCACTTCAAATCAAGGTCGAACCTAACCCGATCGCAGTAACCAATCCGCCGCCGGTCTCGGTCACAGTCCTTGGATCAATTATCGTGGACGTGACTAAGATCGACGTGGCCATGCTCCGATTCGGGCCCAAGGGCGCGACGCCCGGCTAAGCGCATGCGTCGGGCGCTGTCCACGGAACGAGCTTCGATGGGAATCGGTTGACGCTTGGTGGCGGGCGTGAGGCTTTGCGCGCTCGCGAGGGCGGATGGGTGGATGCGGGCCACTGGGACAGTCGCTAAGGGCGGGGTTACCCCCGAAACACGTGCAATGGTGCAACGCTTCGCTCGCTCGCCCTCGCCGGCGGGGTGGAGTGAGGGTAGGTCCCGGAGGGCTTCCCTCCTCGGTCGCGCCGGATCAGCGTCCCTGCGCCTTCGGAGGGTCCGCTCGCCAATGCGCGCCTACTGGAGCTGCTTTAAGCCGCGCGAGCATTCGGCCGAAGGAAGCGCCATGGGCGGCTACCTGAGATCGTGGTGGGTGCGCATAGGTCTCATGCTTCTCATCGTTGGCGCGGGTCCGCTGGTGACGATCATCGTGCTTGCCAACATCGGCCTCTGGCCCGACCGAAATCCGAACCCGATCGGGCCCGGCCTCCTCTTCGCCCTCATGTTCTATCCCGCGGTCTTCTGTCTCTTCGTGGGGATCGTGCGCGTGCGGATGGCGCGAAAGCGCGCCCTTTCGATACCAGCCACGCGCCCCTGACCCGATAGCCCGCGCCGCGGAGCACCGCTGCCTGTTTCTTCATCTCACCCGGAACGTCGTGGTAGGGCAGCTCTTCGGTCGCAGCGTTCTCGGCGGAGACCTGGAAGAGTGCCGCTTTCGGCCTGGGCCCGAGATTGGTCGCCGTGCGGACGCGCCGCTTCCTAGAAATCGCAGGTCGGTCAGCTCATCGCCTACGATGACACGCAATGCCGCGGCGCGCCGTTCAGGGTGCGCGGCTAGAAAGAGCCAAGGCCCTCCAGCAGACACGGCGCTAGCTACCCGGCGAGAGCCGCGGTTAGAGCCGGATAGAGCCGGGAGCCGCCACGGGTGCAGCCTGGTGCCGCTCCTTGCATGCCCTCGCAATGCAGGAAAGCTGGCGTCACTTCTCACTCTTGTGTCGCTTTTCCTAAACCGCGTGTCGCAAGTTCGAGTCTTGCCGGGGGCGCCAGCAAAATCATTGACTTAGAAATCTCGTGCCTCTACACACAAGTACAATAAGTCACATTCGTGGTGACTGTTTAGGAGTTTGAGCACATCGACAGCTGGTACGGCTTAGGCGAAGGCTACGGCCAACGAGGCGAGACGCTACCCCAGAGGTGCGCGGGGCGGAAACAGGCCTCCTACAACCGAGTGTGTGTATGTGGGTAAACACCATAAAGCATCACTCCAAGACAAAGACGTTAGGCAGGTGCCAGTGCCCCTGATCCGGAAAGTCGCCTTTATTCCTCCACGAGTTGCGCCTGACATGCGCGGCGCGTCGTCGTGCGGCCCACAATGCCATCACCGATGCCAGAAGGGGTTTCGGGTGGGACCGCTCCGCGCTGCGTGACTGGTCTCACGGCACCTCGTGTGCGGATCAGCGACGATGAATGAACGTCGTCAAGCAAGCGACGAGGGCCGCATCTGCCCACTCTCCTGCGTGAGCACTGCACAATCTCTTGTGCCCCCGCCAGTCGACTTCGCCGCCTTGTTGCCGTGGGGCCAGACACAATGGCCGACTCCACAGCTGGCGATAGGGAAATGCGAGGAGATGTCACACGGAATCGTCTTCGATGGACTCGACCTATCTCTTTTCGATTGCGAACCGAAGTTAGGAGGAGCCGCGATGTATGTTCATCACTCGCGGACGGCGTTAAAGCTCGTCGCCGTACTGGTGCTCTGCCTTCCGTCATTCGCCTTAGCGACCGATGCGATGGATCCCGGTGTCCGCACGCAAGCGTCTGTTACGGGCGCGCCCATCGGTGGACTGACGCCGGGCCAGGCCGCGGCGTTCCAGACGGGAAGCGACGACTTTTCGCAAACGCAGCCTCTGAATACCGGCCTCGGCCCGCGCTTCAACCTCGACAGCTGCGGCGGCTGTCACGCGCAGCCCGCACTCGGTGGCACGAGCCCGGCGGCGAACCCACAGGTCGCGGTAGGTACCGCATTCGGCGCTAGGAACACGATCCCCTTCTTTGTGACTCCGAGTGGCCCAGTGCGCGAGGCGCGCTTCAAGTATCACGCCGACGGCACGCGCGATGGTGGGGTGCACGACCTCTTCGTCATCAGCGGCCGCAACGATGGCACCGCAGACGCCAGTCGCTGCGCGATCACGCAGGACAACTTCGTTGCCGCGGCGAAGGCGAGCAATCTAGTCTTCCGCATCCCGACGCCGCTCTTCGGTGCTGGGCTCATCGAGGCCATCGACGACGCCACGATCGTCACAAACCAAGAATCGAACGCTACCACGAAGGCCGCGCTCGGTATCCACGGCCGGCCCCACCGCGTACAGATCATGGGAACGACCAACAATAACGGCAACGACGGTACGATCGCCCGCTTCGGCTGGAAGGCGCAGAACAAGTCTCTGCTCCTCTTCTCGGGCGAGGCGTACAACGTGGAGATGGGGATCAGCAACGAGCTCTTCCCGACTGAGCGCGACGAGACCTTGGCGTGTCAGTTCTACACCACGCCAAACGATACGACGCATGAGGATGGGACAGACTTCGGAAGCGTGACGAGCGACATCGAACACTTTGTTTTCTTTATGCGTTTGCTGGCTCCGCCGCCGCGGTCTCCAGATACGCCGGGTGGCGCCCCGTCGATCGCCCGCGGCCAGGCCATTTTCGGGATCACGGGATGCGCCGACTGCCACACGCCGGCTTTGATGACGGGCAACGCGACGATCACCGCGCTGGCGAACCAGCCGGTGCCGCTCTTCTCGGATCTGCTGTTGCACCACATGGGGCCCGGGCTCGCGGACGACATCGTGCAGGGACAGGCGGGACCGGACGAGTTCAGAACGGCGCCGCTTTGGGGCTTGGGACAGCGGATCTTCTTCCTGCACGACGGCCGGACGTCGGATCTGCTGGCGGCCGTTGAGGCGCACCACAGCGCCGCGTCGTCAGTGTTTCCAGCCTCGGAGGCAAATCGCGTAATCGAGCGCTTCAATGATTTGAGCGATGGGCAAAAGCAGGACGTGCTCAATTTCCTGAGGTCGCTATGAGCCGGGTTAGCGCGAGCGCGCTGGGCGAGCCGCGTCCTTTCGCGATGCCTTCGAAACACACGAGGGCATCAGGCTTCCATTCTTCCGCGGAAGGGTGCCATTTCGAAAAGTTCGCGGGGCGCACATGGCCGAAGACAGCGCGCTCCTCGCGCCCGGCGCTCGCAGCGACCGCGCCAGCTACCGTCGCGAAAGCAGAGTGTATGACAGACGCGGCGACATTTTGAAACTGCAAATTAGGCACGAGTGTATCCGGGGTGGTGAAAGTTATCGACACGAAGTCGCCAGTGGTATAGGGTCCCGTGACTGTCGTGAACGGATTGCCAGTGTACTGGTAGATCACATCCGCGTTCGCGAGCGGTGCGACCCACACGACCGGCAGTGCCGCGATGATCGGCACCAAAGCGCGACGACGTAGCGCATGGGCGCGGTATCCCAATTCTACAGCGAGCAGCTCGGGCACGAGGACGCAAGGAAGGCCTCGGACCGCTCGTCGCACACGCACCCCTCAGCCCGCAGTTATGTGGGAGCAGGTGGTCGCAATGCGGCAACAGTGTCAGCGCCATTGACTCCTGAGGCGCGCTCGCGCCCTCCGGGCGAAAGCGAGGATGGTCCCGCCTTTGGGTCGAGGTTGTGTGCACGCCCTGGCGGGCGTGGCGGCGGGGTCCGGGGCCAATACCGCGTCGGATGTGTGCCAATAGCGTGCCGAATTCGGAGGCGCTGCTAATCCTTGACACCCATGGAGTACCCGACGTTTCGGGTGGGGGAAGCGTTCCCTGCTCAACCAGATATCGTCGCGCTCCTTCGCGCAGTGATCGCAAGCCGGCAGCTTCTGGCGATGAGTCGTTTGGTTGGCGAAACGCGTCCGCCCGTGGAGAGCGAACAGGATTTGCACCTCTTGCGCGCGGGGTTCACCGCGTAGCACGACTATCATCCGCCAAGGGAGGGGTCCCATTTCAATGGCGATGGCAAATCGGGGAGAGACGCTCTCGGCATCGGACTACAATCCGCTCCTGCCGGAGGTGAGGGCGAACCCGTACCCTTACTACGCCGCCCTCCGGCGCGAGGACCCGGTGCACCAGATCTTGCCCGGAGCTCCCTTCTACGCCGTCTCGCGCTACGACGACGTCTGCGAGGTTCTGCACCGTCCCGACGTCTTCTCCTCGACGGCGCTCCAGATCCTGGCGCAAGGCGGCGGCACCAGCTTCAGTCCCAACTCAGGTGCGCTCGCGGGCCACCGACTGCTCCGCTCGCCGATGATGATCGCCACCGACCCCCCGGACCATATGCGCCTGCGCAGCCTCGTGAATCGCGGCTTCACGCCGAGGCGCATCTCCGCCCTCGAGCCCCGGCTCCGAGAGATCGCGGCGGCGTGGGTGGATCGCGTGGCCCCGAGCGGGCAGATGGATCTGATGAAAGACTTCGCGATCCCATTCCCGGTGACCGTGATCGCGCAGCTCCTCGGTGTCGAGCCCAAGCGACGCGATCAATTCAAGCACTGGTCCGACGCGATCATAATCGGCCTCTCTGGGGTATCGCAGCACTTCAGTTGTGAAGACGTGCGGGGCGCCGCTGAGGAGATGGCCGACTACATCGACTCAGTCGTCGCGGCACGCCGAAGGAGCCCGCGCGACGACCTGATCAGCATCCTCACGCAAGCTGAAGAGGGCGACGCCCTGACGGGCGGTGAGGTTCTCTCCTTCATCGTCCTCTTGCTGATTGCAGGCAACGAGACTACGACGAACCTAATCGGCAATGCGATGCGGGCGATGCTCGAGCATCTGGATGTGATGGAACGCGTGGCCACCGACCGCGCCCGCATCCCGGCGATGCTCGAAGAGACTCTCCGCTACGACTCGCCGATCCAAGGCATCCCGCGGCAAGTTCTCCAGGAAGTCGAGCTGGGCGGCACGCTGCTACCCAAGGGCGCGTTCCTGATGGTCCTCTTCGCATCTGCGAACCGCGACGAGCGCCAGTTCCCAGACCCGGACCGCTTCGACATCGACCGCAAGTCCCGCGAGCACGTGGCGTTCGGCCACGGCATCCATTTCTGCCTCGGCGCGGCCCTAGCGCGGCTCGAGGCGCGAGTGGCTTTCGAGACGCTTTTCGGTCGCTGTCGAGACTTCCGGCTCCAAGCAGAAGAGATCAACGTGATTGAATCCAACCTGCTCCGTGGGCCGCGATCCCTTCCGATCCGCTTCGTGCCGCATCAGAGCGTCGCATGACTGTCGCCTTCGATCCGTTCGACCCGCAGGTCTGGAAGGATCCTTACCCGCACTCCGCGCGGAAAAAGGGGCAAGACACCCAGGCGCTCGACGAGAGTTTCAGAGCAGTGTCGCGAGCTTCGCACCGGAGTGTCAATCAGCTAGCCGCGGCAAAAGAGTAGCGTTTCGAGTCGCTCGGCTCTCCGCACCTGCATCTCCGGAAGGACGTGCGCGTAAAGATCGAGCGACATCGCGGTCTTCGCGTGCCCGAGGCGCTCGGCCATCACCTTGACGTTCTCGTCTCCTCTTCGAATCCGAGCCTGGACCAGCAAACGTAGGCCAAGGAAGGTCTTCAGAGCGTGACGAGCTACCCGCGCGGCATGCAATGCGCCGCCGCCGTACCGGCCGCGGATCGATGCGCGGCACTGGAAGGAGCCAGGTCCTGGCGGAGAGGCGTCCGCGCAGGTCGTCGCGGTGGGGAGCCCGTTCGCGGTGCGGAGGAGGCGAGTGTCGTCTATGCGGTGGGCCGGAGGGTGACCCTCATCGACCCAATAATCATACCAAATCGGGGAAGAGAGCAAAGGCTGGAAAGGATCCGGCCGAACCACGATAGTAGTCTTCAGCACAGGCACGAAGGGCATACACATGACTTCGCTCGCCCGTATCCAGCCCGCATCGCCGATTCAGCTGCTCATGCGGATCTTGGATCAGCCCGAGCTGGTGGCCGCGGTGCGCGAGCTGCCCATACCGGTGCTCGGCATGCTGATCGATCGTGTCGGTCTCGAAGACGCTGGCGAGCTGGTGGCGCTGGCCAGCAGCGAGCAGCTGCAGGGCCTGTTCGACCAGGACCTTTGGCGCGCCCCGGCCCCGGGCCAAGACGAGCTGTTCCGGCCCGAGCGCTTCGCGCTCTGGCTCGAGATCATGTTCGAGGGCGGTGAAGGCTTCCTGATCGAACAGCTGTGTGCGTTGCCACGCGATCTGGTCACGCTTGCGGTGCACCGCCTCGTGCTGGTGGTGGACATGGATGGGCTGTGGCAGAGCTTCACCGAACCGAGCGAAGAGTTCCAACGCCTAGAACGGGCGCTGGAGGCGCCGCTTTTCGAAGAGTGGGAAGAGTTTCGCCTGCTGGCGCGCGATCCGGTGCATTGGGACGCGGTCTGGGCCGCGCTGCTCGCGCTCGATCGCGACCATCACGACGTGCTGCGCGAGATTCTGGAGAAGTGCTGTGCGCTCAGCTCGGAGTACATCGGAGAGCAAGGTGGGTTGTACGAGGTGCTGACCTCGGAAGAGATGCTGGAGAGCGACGTGGCGGGCGAGCGCGAGGATCGGCGTGCCGCCCAGGGCTTCATCGCACCGGCGGATGCGCGCAGCTTTCTCGAGCTGGCGCGGCGCGGCGAACAGCTCGAGGCACGCGACCCCATCACAAAGGCCTACTCTCGTGCGTGGGCGAGCGCGAAGCCGGCGCAGCCGGCCGAGAGCGCGCCGCCCGCGAGCGGCACGGAGAAGGCCAGGCCCCCGGCGAACGTGAGTAAGCTCGTGCGGCTCCTCGAGGACGCGGCCGTAGTCGGGCCGACGCGTCAGCAGCCGTTGGCTGCCCTACCGGCCGGGCTCGCGGCTGCGAAGGAGCGCGGCGGGCGCGCGCGGGTCGAGCGCTCGTCGCAAGCAGCGGAGGAGCGAACGGTGCTACTACTGCAGGCACTAGTCGAGCTGCGACCGCAGAAGCCTGAGCTCTTCTCCCAGCGCATCGAAGAGCTTCACTACCTCGCCAACGTGCTGATTGCTGGCAGCAGCGGTCGTAGTCCACGTCCGGTCGAAGCGCTCGAACAGGCGATCGCCGTGTGCAACATGGGCCTAGAACGCGCGCTCGGCGCGGACAGAGCGCTCGCGCGCGCAGTCGAGCTACTGGAAACGACCCCGGCCGATCAACTGTTTCGCCGCGGATATCGCGACAGCCTTTATCGGCGCCGCCGCGATCCTTTTGCGCGCCGTGTGTCTTCCGGTCGTGACCTACCATAGAGTTGGCGGTCTATGAGATGGAAGGAGATCGACCCGCGGTGTCCCGCAGGTTGCTACGCGGGAGTCGATTGTGATGGAGCCCCCTGTCCGTTCCCCAAATCGGTGGGGAGCGCGTTAGTATCCGGCCCCAGAGCCCAACCTATGGAGACCCCATGCCCCTCTCGATGCACTCCGCCAGCGTTCCCGTCTTCGTCCGCATGCTGAACAACATGCTGGCCTGGCTCGACAAGGCCGAGGCTTATGCGAAGGCCCGGAAGTTCGACCCGAGCAACTACCTCGGGCTGCGGCTCGCGCCCGACATGCTGCCGTTCGCGCGGCAGATCCAGATCGCTACCGACCACGTGAAGGGCTGCACGGCGCGCCTTGCCGGGATGGAGCCGCCGAAGTGGGCGGACGACGAGAAGACTCTCGACGAGCTGCGCGCGCGCATCCGGAAGGCGATCGACTACGCGCAGTCGATCCCGGCGACGAAGATCGACGGCTCGGAGGCGCGCCAGATCGCGGTGCCGGCCGGACCGGGCCGGACGCTCACGTTCCCCGGCGAGGTGTTCATGAAGAGTTTCTCGCTGCCCAACTTCTACTTCCACGCGACGATGGCCTACGCGCTGTTGCGCCAAGCAGGCGTCGAGCTCGGGAAGATGGACTACCTCGGCGCGCCCTGAGGTCCCTGTGACGAGCCCGCCTGCCGCGGCCGGCCCGCGCCGCGACACGCAGCTGATGCAAGGGGCTTCATGGCAAGGGAGGAAAACGAATGAAACGCGTCTAACCCCTTTGCTTTGCGCCTCGTCCATACCCATGGCCCTGCCGTTGTTCGCCAACGCGCAGTCGTTCGATCTCGCCAAGAAAGACCTACGCGCGAAAGGCTGATTCCCGAGCAACTCGAACCGAACGGAGCCGTAAAATGGCGATCGAAGACCTTCGCAGTGTCCTCGGTTGGTGCACACTCATCGACTACGCAGTACTGCTCTTCTGGTTCGTGGTGTTCATCCTGGCCCACGACTGGTTGCATCGGCTTCACGGGCGGTGGTTCTCCATGTCGGAAGAGAAGTTCGATGCCGTGCATTACACCTTGATGGGTGTCTTCAAGCTCGGGATCCTCCTGTTCAACCTGGTGCCGTATCTTTCGATGCGCATCGTCGCGTGATCCAGCCCCCGGCCTAGCGCCTTGACGCTAACCGCCTCGGCCCAACCCGGCCCTACGCCCGCCAGCGCGACCATCGGCTCCGACTGCGAGTAGCGCAGGAGACGAGTAGCCAATCAGCTGAGGCGTCGTCCGATCGCCGCCGCCGCCGGACTAGTGACGCAGAATGTCCTTAGAAGAATCGACAGCCGAGGCCGTGGCGTGAAGGAGGCCGGCGCCGAGAGCTCAAACAGGGAGGGACTGGCTACCCGATGAGCTCGCAGCGCCGGCGGCCCTCCGCGAACTGAGCGCGCAAGGCCGACGACATTGTGGCCAAAAGTAAGGATGGCGTCGGTGACCTCAGGCACGGCAGCGAGTAGGCAACTGCGAATAAACCATGGCGGTGTGGGACGCATGAGCGAGCGCCACCGCCGGCCGACCGCAGGCAAGACTGGCCAGTGCAGGGCCCGCAGCTCAGCGGCCATCCCTTTGGGTGAAGAATGGCTGCCTTCTTCGCGGTTACCGGGAGGGTGTTTATGCGACGTGCGTTATGAGGTCGTGGCCGACCCTCTACGCCACTATGAACAGCAGCCGCGCCCGACATGCTGCCCTTCGTGCAGGCATGGAGATCCCGCACGTCCTAGGGTCGAGGGGAAGAGGGATGCGCTCGACCCAGGATTGGACCGCAGCGGTCGCAGGGTGCACAATAGCAATAGGTGAAGAGCCGGTCGGATGACGGAATGAAATCCTGGGTGGCTGGTGCGATCATACTGCTTTCCCTTCCCCCGAACGCGTCAGCGCTTCGCGGAATTCTGCCGGGCGCAGCGTGCGACGCCATTCCTGAAGCCGAGGCGAAGCTGGGTTCTGGGTTCCTCGGTTCGTGGCCCACAGAAACGGCCGGCGACGCGCAGCTCTGCTTTGAAGGCCACTCTCACGGGGGTACTGCTCTCATCTCCTATCACTGCGTGTCCGGTAGAGTGGAGAGCCAGCTGATCACGCTCAAGGTCGATTCCGAACGGGAAGGGTACGTCGCCTTCTCAGACTGGCACCGAGACCTTGTCAGTGAACTTGGCCCCCCACTCGAGGATATCGACGAGCCGTCCGCCTCTGCACTCAGCGATGCGACCGGTATTCCCACACGTCGCCACGCGGTATGGGTACGGAAGGAGCGGCGAATCATCGTCACTTTCCAGAGCGCTGGCGAACGCGCCTGGGAAGTCATCGTTTCGGGTCCGTAGTGAATGCACGCAACGCGCCCGGCGCACATCGCGACGATACGGGGCTCCCATCGCCCTCTGATCGGCTTCACTGATATCAATAGGCTAGGTGACTCTATATAGCGTAGATCATTCCATAAATTGTGTAAGAGCTCCCTCGTCCCTCGTCGCCCCGTGAGTATTGGTCTACCCGTTGGTTCCGGCCTACCCGTGGTCCCTATACCCCCGCGAAACGCGTGCAGCGGTGCAACGCTCCGCTCGCAGGCGTTCGGGAGGTGGCCCAAAGGTGGGTCCCTGAGGCGCTCTCTCCTGGGTCGTTGCCCGCACACGGCTCGTACGGGTTTTCGGCGCCCTGCCACGAGAAAACGTACTTGCGCTCCTCGCCGGCCCGCTCCGGGCGCCCACCGGCAATGGGTCCAACATGACGAGGAGAATCGCGGCTTTGCGCAAAAGTGTAGCAAGATCGCGTCGATACGTGCCTAGTTGCAGCTCACGGAGGGGAGCCGCGTGCCGCAGCGATCGCCAGGGAGGCCGTGGCGGTGTTGAAATTCTGCGGTGTTATGTGATCTACCGCCCGCGCGAAGGATTAGAATGGTTCAATGCGCCTTGGACGGATTGCTGTCGGCTTGGGGGCCCTCGCCGGCCTGAGCTTCGGCTTCACGGGGAGTGCCGTGGCAGCTTCAGACTGCGCAGCTTGGCCGAGAGAGTTCGATCCCCTTCCCACGGTTACCGACCACGACTTCATGCGCGCACAGTGGGCACAGATGCGCGCGACCGAACTCGCACGCTTCGCGGTACGGCTTGAGGGCGAAGATCCCGTTGAATCGCAGCGGTTGTGGCTTCATGCCCTTTGCCTCAATCCCGAGAGCAAGGAGCTTGCGCGAGGCGTGGAGCGATCCCTCGTTGCGTTGAAGCAGCGCTCTTCGCAGTCTCTCACAGTGTCGCTCGCACCGGCACCGGCGAGCCCGAGCCAGGAGATCGCTGCGCGAGTGGGCGGTCCGACACCACCAGCGGTCGATGCGCCGCCTCCCATCGATCCGTGTCGGGTAGGCGCCGAGAACTGCATCCGCCTGCGCGACGTCGATCACTGGCTCGCGCAGCTCGATAGACTTATCCGTACGGCGCATTTCGATGAAGTGGTAAGCCAGCAGCGGCGGCCGCGGATACTCCTTGATGCTCTCCCGCGCTCCTCCGCGACACGCCGTCGCCGCGTGCGCCTGGAAATTCTCTCGGCCACGGCCCACGTCGCTCTCGGCCGGCGCGAGGAGGCCGAAGCATGCTTTGGTCGCGCCCTCGCCGCGGATCCCAACCTGCGGCTTAACCCTGGGACGACATCGCCCAAGGTACTGCGGGTCCTCGACTATGCCCGCGACACCTATGTGGCGCACAACGCCCGATGAGACGGACCTCCTTTGGCCTGGTCTTGGCGGTCGGCTTTGCGGCGATGTCGTGTGCGAGCTGGGTGCCCGGCCGCGAGCCCGCCAGCGAGCGCGGGGAGGTCGAGCTCGAGGTCTTCAGCGGCTTTGCAGCCCCGCAGTCGGCTACCGGCGTGCCACCCAAGCGGATCGTGGTGTTGATCGATGCGACGAGCTCGATGCTGCGACGCACGAGCCGGGGGGAGACCCTCTTCGATGCGGCACGCAGCGGCGCTGCGAACCTCCTCAATGGCCTGTCCGACGACGACGAGATCGCACTCTACGCCGTGGGTCAGCGGCGCAGTGGCGGGTGCGCTGTCCCGGAGCGACTCGCCGGGCCGGACCGGGGCGCGGCGCGTGCTCAAACTCTCGCAGCGCTTGGCCAGGTTCGGCCCGAGGCCGAGGGCTCGCTGGCCGCATCGATTCACGAGATCCGGACCGAACTCGATGCGGAAGGTGCTACGCGTCGAACGCGCGTCGTTGTCTTCAGCGCTCTTGACGCCGAGTGCGGAGGCGACCTCTGCCAGGAAGCGGAAGCTCTTGTCGAAGCAGGAGGCTGGATCGACCTCCGGGTGATAGGCGATGCTCAGCCTCCCGCATGCATCAATGGCCTCCGGCCGTCGGCAGCCACGCCGGGCTGGACGGCCACCTACCTATCGCCGCCTCCGCCCACCTTCCGCGTCGTCGAGCCCGAGGGCGACGCCCACTTCGTGCTCGGCAGCGGCCAGGCGGGAGCGGGTGCAGTCACCGTGCGGGCGGGACTCGTGACCCTCGAGGTGGACCTCTCCCCAACCGAACAGATCGGTCCGTTCCGCCTGCGCCCGGACGAGCACGTGCGCGTGCGGCTTCTCGATTTCCCTGGCGCCGTCCCGCGGGATCGCGCCTGGCAGGTGGAGCGCAGCGGTGAAGATTTCGAACGGCGGGCACCGGGCGAGCCCGTGCCGGCGAGCGGGCGCCCGTCGGAAATGAGTTGGAGGTAGACAGAACCTGTGGGCGAGCCCGCGCAAGGGCGCAAGGGGTGGCATGTGGCATGGCGGGCAAGCGCGCGAGCCGCGCTTCTCATGGCCGCACTCGGGACAAGCGCAGCCCAAGCAGGCTCTCCGATTGAGGACTTGGCCCCCGGACCCATCCCCTACGCGCTGCGCGAGTCGGCGCGCAGCGTGCTCGAGCGCGCCTTCGACAATCTCTACGGCTGCGACCTGCGCGATGAGATCGAGATCGAGGCGCACGTCGATGGCAAGGTTGTGCGCCGACACCTCCTCCGGGTGCTGCGCAAGAACATCGATGGTCGCGCGCACATGCTCATCCATTTCGTGACAGACAATGACTATTGGGACACTCGCGTACTGAAGATCGAGAACCAAGATCGCAGCGACGATGAGTTTGTATGGACGCACGCTCTCGGACGCGTACGGCGCGTCACGAGCGCACAGAGAGCCGATGCGTTTGAAGGTACCGACCTCACGCTCGAAGATCTGGAGGTCCATCGCGCGTCCCGCTTCGAAATCCTGGGACGGGCCTTCTCCATCGTGCAGGGTGAGCCTGTACACGTCCTCACGATCGCTCCGCTCAATGACGTCGGTTACCGCCGCGCGATTCTCTTTATTGCGCAGAAAGACTATGTCGTCCTCGAGGCACACTATTATCGTGGTGAAAATGGGCGCCGACCGTACAAAGTGTCCCGCGCTCCGCGAGACCAAATGCTCGAGACGGCCGGCCATGTCTTGCCGCAACTGTGGATCTTCACGGATTACGAGCGCGGGACGGAGTCCTGGCTGCGCTGGCACAGACGCTCAATTCCCGAGGATCTCTATGACCGCATGCTCAGCAGCGACGCCTTAGAAACCCAACCGGCTTCCACAACTAGATAGTGTCCTGAGTTCCCAACAGAATGAACGGACTGCCATGATCCCTGGGGTAGGATCGCAATAGGCGAATGCCAGCGCTCTGCTGGCGGGATAGGCAAACCGAGCTTGTGACCCCAGCCTTGGGGAACCTTGGGACGCTGGGTTTAATTCTGTCTATAGCGGTGCAGACGCTGAACGTTGCGCCCGAGCCCGGTACCGCGCTGCTGTTCGGCCCAGGGATCGCGAGCCCGGTGGCGCTCGGTAGGCGTCGCATCAAAGGTTCACGGAGCGCGACAAGAGCTGAAGGACCTGCGCAGACGACCAGCGGCTGGGCCAGCGCGGAGAACCCTCGGTGCGCCCGATCCCGCGGCCAGTCAAGGGGGACCCGACGAACGGGTAAGGTCCGACGTGGGCGAGGAGGGCCACCCCTATGGCGGCCTCGTGGTGGGTGGCGGCTCGGGCTCGGCCTCCCGCGCCATGTCTAGAGCTTGCTGCCGAATCCGAACAAGACGACCATCACGGTCATGAGCGAGCCCGCGAGCATCAGCAACTCAAGCGGGTGATCCGTCAGCATCCCACACCTCCGGCTCGGTCGGCTTCCAAGCTCCAGTTCCCGTAAGAGGCGGCCACAATCCACATCCGGAGGCGAAAACGATCACGCGACCCTCGCATGAAGCCAGAGGTCTTAGTCACTGGCATGCTGGTCGGCTGCCACCCTACGGAACACCTCATAGAAGCCAAGCGTGTGGATGGGCATTTTCATCAAGTCGCCATCGAACAGGATTCTGCGTTGCACCATCTCTCCGGTGACCGAATCCATGCACTCGATCTCTGCGAAGTTCTTCCCCGAGTTCAGCACGCGGTAAGGCATCCAGCTCGCATTCCCGTCGACTTCGGAACGCGCCTTTCCGATCTCGTAACGGATCGTTCGCTCACCGAAAAATCCCGGGCCAGACAAAATCTCACGTTGTTTCTCTGTGAGACTTGTTTTTTCAACCTCTCGGAGTGTCAGTTGTTTGTCGGAACGCCAAGTGCCGAGAAGTGGCAGGGGGGGCGGAGCCGGCGTCCGGCATCCAACGAGAACGAGAATCCCAGCCAAGGCCAGTCTTCTCAGGTCGATTGATCGCGCGGGAATCGGGATCAGGGAGTGAGGGCGAGCAGCCGTCAGTTTCATGCGCATCCGCACAGTCTCCTCTGGTGACGTCCCTCCTAAGCCGAGTGTGAGTGCCACCTTGGAGGCCTCAAGTGACGTTTCGGCCCGCGAGTCAGGAACGGCGGCCGAATCGGGCCGAAGCTGCGCGTCGCTGTCTTGGGCCACCCGGCGCGCCGCCTGCCGATCGTCCCAGAGTGACCCCGCCGCCACGCCCGCAGCACGAGCAAGGGACCCTCAGTGCGCAGTATTTGAACCGACAGTCCGTTGGGCGCGGGCGTATCGTGGCGCATTCTGGGGGGAGGGCGAGCGATGTCCGACGGGTTGTTCGGCGAGGCAACCTTTACGTCGGCGACCCCACGACGTGACGAAGAGGCATCATGTTCCAACTCCCTGACTCCCCGCCCGTGCTCTTGCCAAATCGACGCTTCTGAGTGTCCTCAGTCTTGCTGACGCCTCGCACGGCCCGACAGTCCTTGGCTCTCACGAAAGCCGCGTAGAGATGCACACCAAAAGCTGAAGATCACCGCCGCCCAGGGGTCACAAGGGTGCGCAGGTGATGCGCAAGAACGCAGGCGGTCGATGCTGTTCTCAAGGAGCGGTCCGAGAACCTGCGCACAAGGAATGCGGTTAAAGACCTCTGGTCGTACGAAAAGGTGGCCGACACGCACGCGGAGCGACTCAAGGAGCTCGTCCCGGCATTCGAAGCTTTCGACAACACCATTTCAGAGGACCAGAAGAAGACTGCCGATGCGCTGCTTGCAAAGGATGAGAAGCGCCGCGGCGCGCCAGCAAGTGATGGCCGCCGGTACCAATGATCAACTTCAGCATTCCCTTGACTATGCACCAGAAGTATCAGGATTGTGTCGGGGCTACACCGAGGCCGAGCCTCCACCTTCAGCTCCGCTCGTCCCTTCCAAACGACTTGGAAATATGACCCGGAAAGTGGTGCCCTTCCCGGATTGAGTTTCGAGCTCGAGGCTGGCGTCGAGTAGTTCGCACAGTCGCTTCACAATCGATAGGCCGATTCCCTCCCCCGGTACGTCCGCCGGCGGTCGGTAGCTGGATTGAGATCGTAGTGTCGGCGCATGAGTGTCCTCGGAGACAGATGGTTCGCTCTTTTCTGCTACGGCATGGAGCGACTGCACCTGCTTGGTCGCTTCCGCGAGAGCATATGCAATCGGCGGAGCACCACTTGCTCGGAGACCAGGTCCCGTATCCTGTACACAAAGCACCCAGCGCTCGACCTCTGGAGAGCGCTCCCACGTCACCCGGACTCCGCCGTGCTCGGTGTATTTCAATGCGTTGATCACCAGATTCTGGACAAGACGGTGCGTCTTGACTCGATCGCCCTCCACCTCCAGTGTCGGCGGTCCCTCGGCCTCGAAGAACAGCCCACGCTCCTTCGCAGAATGCCGCATGTTCTCGCAGATCTCCTCCAGGAGGACTGCGGCGTCGAACGGCGCTACCTCGCGCTGTTCCTGCCCAGCCTCGAGCCGGGCAAGTCCTAGCAGGTCATTCAATAACGCGTGCAGCGATGTGACACCCCTCTGCAGCGTGGCGGCGAACCGGGCCCGTTCCGTTGGCGACAGATCCTCGTCCGTCAGGAATTTCGAAACATTCTTGACGACGGTGAAGCTTCCTCGCAGGTCGTGGGCGGCCTCATGCCAGGCTTGGGCGCGCCGCTTCCCGAGCTCGCTGAGCTCAGCTAGCGCAAACTCGAGATCGCGAACGCGTCCAGCCGCCTCGGCCCGCTGCAGCCGTGCATATTGTCCCGCGCTCTCGCAGACACCGTCGCTGCACAGCTCAGCCAAAGCGCGGCGTGCTGCCGGTAGGACAGATCTTTCTAGATTCGGATGGTCCGACGCATAGCGCTCTAGCTCGTCCACGAGGCACAAGTGCAAATGGCGCCATTCGCGCATGACTTCGCGTTCCCGATAGCCTTGCTGCCACCGCTGGAGCCCGTGACCCGACGCGCTTTCCTTCTGATCTTCCGTGGCCTCCGCAATTTCGCTGCGTTGATGAGCGCACAGCTTCCGATGAAAGGCATCCAGCACTTCGGGGATGTGATCGTGGAACTGCACCCGCGAAAGGGAGGAGCTCGTCGTCAACTCTAAGTCACTCTCTGCAGCCTCGCGCCACTGGCGCAGGATCGACGCGCGGTTTGTCTGGAGGTGGGCAGCGAGCGCATCGAGCTGCGCCTCGCCACGTGGTGTGTGCTTCATCGACGATGCCTCGCAGGCCGTTCAACAGAGGCTATGGAGCGAAATCAGAACCGAACTGGATGCCGGAGGCTAGCTTATCGAGGAACGATACGCTGCCGCGACAGACGAAGCTCGGTGTCTTACCGCAGCGAGATTGCTCGCTCTCCTGCCGCCCGTCCTGGGAACCGGTCTCCGGACGGTTCGGTCCTTGAGTGCGCCTCAGACTGCTTTTCTGCGCGATTTACCTGGATCTGCGGATATGAGTCGTCTTCGGCTCGGGGTAGGGTGCAGCTATGAGACGGGAACGCCGCCGGCAACTTGGGCGGTTCCGGCAGCGGAGGGAAGGCGAGCGGATAATTGGGGGCGGGCTCGGCGACGCGGCGACTAATATCGGGGGATTGCCATATCGTGGACCCAAGCCTGCCCCCCTCCTACGGATACTCGCCGAAGAGTTCGACCGGGGACAATCCTCGAAACTAGGGGAAGGCGTATCCCCAGAAGCAGGGAAGCGCTGCGCACCTCGAGTCCGAGAGTCGAGGCACGGACTGTTTCTGGGCGCGCCTTTTCACTCTCCTTTGACATCCGAAGACTCTCGGACGTGAGCAGACGAGCATCCCTATCGTCCATGCGATCCGCCATCTCGTCGCGGGGTGGCTCGAGACGGCGAGAGGAAGACCCAAGGCAGCGTGCAGCAGAGGTCGCTCCCGAAAATGATCAGATAGGGTTACGAGTCTCTACTCCGGCACTGACCGCGCAAGGACGCGCGAGCGCACCGGCGCGAACGACGCTCGCCAAAAGAGCGCGGCGCCGAGCAGGAAACCGACGCAAGGCAGACCCGCGAAGAGCACGCGAATCCCGAGCAGGCTTTCCATCGACTGCTCCGCGTTCGGCGCGAACCCCGCCGCGCCCAGCACGAAGCCGCTCAGCGCGGTGACGCCCGCCACGCCAATCTTCATCATGAAGGTCATTGCGGCGGAGTAGATGCCTTCCTTGCGCTGGCCCGTGCGCTCCGCGTCGAGATCGATTACGTCAGCGAGGATCGACGACGACAGCACGCTGCCGGAACCCATCGCGGCGCCCGCGACGACGAGGAGCGCGATGATCAAGCCGACGTCACCCGGCCCGACGAACCCCATCGCTGCGAACGCACACGCGGCGAGAAGCATCGTCGCAAGCCATGTCTCGCGCTTACCAAGGCTGCGCGAGACCCGTACCCAGAGCGGGATCGCACCCACGCCTGACACGACGTATGCCGCCGGCAGCACACCGACGATGCCCGGCCGGCGCAGCACGTACTCCGCGACATAGGGGGCCATCGTGCCGACAGCACCGACCCCCGCGTTCTCAATGAGCCAGACAATGAGGAGGCGCCGCGCCGGCGGGTTCGCCCAGACGTCCCGCAGGCCGCCGACGAGGCTCCGGCCGCCGTCGCGGCTGTCGCGCACGGGCTCTCGTACGAAGAGCGGCGTCACCGCGAGGACCGCTGCCGCCACGAGCGCGGCGGGGAGCGCAAGCCGCGCGGCGGCAGCGCGCGGGGCCACGGCGTTCATCGCCAGCTGGATCCCGCCGAACGCGACGAGAATCCCGACCGTAAGGCTCATCTGGCGCACAGCGAACAGACGCGTGCGTTCATGCGAATCGACCGAGAGTTCGGCGCCGAGGGCGAAGTGCGGGATCGCGTAAAGCGCAAAAGCCCCATAGAAAACCAAGAGCGCGACCGCGGACCACGCGATGAGCCCGCCGCCCGTGAGCGCCGTGGGCGGCGTCCATAGCATCACGAACCCCGCGACGAGGAGCGGCAGCGCGGCGAACATGAAGGGCCGCCGCCGGCCGAGGTGCGAGCGCACCCGGTCGCTCCAGCTCCCGACGAGCGGGTTGCTCGCGGCGTCCCAGACCTTCGCTGCTGCGAAGACCAGCCCGATCGCCGCGGGAGGCAACAGCAACACGTCGGTCGAGAACTTGAGGAAGTAGAACTGGACGAAGAAGAGGAGATAGGCGATCCCGAGCGTGGGCCCGCCGTAGGCGAGGAGCGCCCAGGCCGACAGCCGAGAGTGTGAGGGCGCGGGCAAGAGCGGCTCCTCGTCGCGCGCGAGCTGGGGCGGCTCGGCGAGGAGAGTATACGCCCCCGTCCGCTGCTGGAGCGGTTTCGGGTTCCGGCACACTGGCGCAGTGGACGCACGGGCTCAGGCCCCGCTGCCAGGGCCGCCGACGTGAGCGCAGGGCCTCGGGCCACCAGCGGCCTCCCGGTCTCTCCTCGTGCCACACGCGCTCGGCAAAAATCAGGTGATGACCCTCCTAAGTCCTCAGCCTCCCAGCAGCGATCTCGCCAGGTATTTTGACGGGCACCGATTAATGCTCCCCACGACGTTGTGGGGACATCGAGAGGAGCTCATTTGCCGCAAGAAAGCGGGGAGCCTTGGTCGGAGAGCGCGACTCGGTGTAGCCTACGATGCGCGGGTCGCCGACCGGCTTGAGGGGAGGGGTCGTCCCGCTCCCATCCATCGGGGCGAAACGGATCTATTGATAAAAAAAGGGTAGACATGAAGACGCTGAATCTAATCGCGCGCATTCTCCTGGGCTTGATCTTTGTCGTATTCGGACTGAACGGTTTTCTGCACTTTCTACCCCAACCACCGATGCCCGATGCGGCCAAGTCCTTTTTCGGTGGTCTTGCGGCGACTGGCTATATGCTGCCCCTGTTATTCGCGGCGCAGATGCTTGGCGGAGGACTGATCCTGCTCGGCATGGTGCCTCTCGGCCTTTTGATCCTCGCTCCAGTGATTGTCAACATCATTGCATTCCACGTCTTCCTCGCGCCGGACGGCCTACCGCTCGCCTTGGTCGTAGCCGGGCTGGAGCTCTTCCTGGCGTGGGCTCATCGCGAGGCGTACGCCGCTCTGTTCGGGTTGCACTCCTGAGCTGCGAGCGGCGCACAAGACCCGGCCGAACGCGACGCCAGCCAGCGGGGATCGGTAGATCGAGCGACCCATCATTGTTCAGTGCACTGTGTCGTTCGCAGCCCGGATTGCCGCAGCGATGTCGGCGCTCATCGTCGCGAGCGCGCGACTGTGCCCAGCGGCGAGCGCATCGAAGCCTTCTCCCTGGACGGCCTCGCGAGCGACCGTGCGGCCCGAGCGCGGCGCGCCACCCCCTCTTTTTTGAACCGCCCACACTGCTTCGACAATTGCTGCCTCGGCCCGAACAGACTCGAAGCGCTGCACGTTGATTGTCACCCGATAGTCGGGATTGAAGTTTGCGAACGGAGCTGTCGCTACCTCCGGCGTCCCGAGCAATACGATGAGGTTGGCGGCCACGATGCTCGCGATGCTGTCGCCAAGCGGCGCGGCCCAGCGGTTGAACTCGTCAATTTCCACGCGGTTGGGTGCGACCTGGACGACGAACTCTGCCCGGTCCACGGAAGCTGGGACGCCCACCGGTCCGACAATTACTGCACAGCGTGCGGGCGGTGTGCCGTCCGCCGCAGCTGTCGAGTCGAGGGTGTAGAACCGCGACGGTGCCGTCCCGCAACCAGCGGCCAAAGCTGCGACAAGCGCGATCGAGACCAAAAGAATGGACCGAACCGCCATCACTTTGCCTCCCCTGACTTGCCACGAATCAGCGCCTCGGGATGGCGCTCGAGATAGTCTGCGAGCACGCGCAGCGCTCGGGCCGCACGGCTCACCTCCTGGAGCGTGCTGCCCAGCTCCGCGCTCAGCGGTGAGTTCGGCTCGATCACCTTGCCGGCATTGTCCAGCGTGCCGCGCGCGCTCGCGAGGGTCTGATCGAACCCGGCGAGCGCCTTTCTCAGGTCCTCGCCGATCCCCTGGTAGGGCACCTTGTCGAGCTTCTTGATGATGCTGACGACGCTCGCCTCGATCGCCTCGAGCTCCCCGGGCATGGTCGGCAGCTGCACGGGCTGCCCCGACCAATCCACCTTCGCCGGGGGCGCGTTGGGAAAGAAGTCGAACGCCACGTAGAGCGCCCCGGTCAGGAGGTTGCCCGTCCGCAGCTGCGCACGGACCCCGTGCGACACCAAGCTGTCGACCAACTCCCTGTGAATGGTCGCGAGGCTCACGCCTGGCTGAAGGTCGGTGACCTTGACCCCCATCCGCTGAGCATCCATGCGGACGGTCACCGGTATGAGGAACTGGAAAGTCTTTGCGTCAATTTGCGCGCGGACCTCGACCACCTCACCGATCGGAATCCCACGGAACTCCACCGGCGCCCCGGGCGCGAGCCCGCGGACCGACTGCGTGAACACGAGCTCGTAGGTCTGCGGATCGCGGGCGGCCGGCCTGAAGGCCTCCTCACGACTGCCAAAGAGGGTGAAGACGGTGTCCGCCTCGGCTGCAGGAAGGAGCGGACCCGTGGCGGGCGTCTCGAAGGCGATGCCGCCGACGAGGATGGACAGAAGCGACTGCGTCTGCAGGCTAAGGCCGCTGGCGGTGAGCGACAGATCGATCCCACTGGCCTGCCAGAAGCGCGTGTTCGGAGTGATGTACTGGTCGTACGGCGTGCGGACGAACACCCGGATGCTGAGAGAATGGCCGTCCTTGTCGAGGTCGTAGGACGCGACCTGACCGACCTGGAGCCGCCGAAAGTAGATCGGCGTGCCGGTGTCGAGCGAGCCCAGGTTGGGGGCCTTCAGCACGAAAAAGCGGCCGGTCACCTCGCCGGTCACTACCGGCGGCGTCTCCAGCGCCTCGAAGTTGTGCCTTTTGTTCTGCGATTTGCCGATATCCATGCCGATGTAGGCACCGGAGATCAGGGTCCCTAGCCCCGTCACGTTGGCGCCCGAGATCCGTGGGCTCACGATCCAGAACTGCGTGTCTTCCACGAGAAAGCCTTCCGTCTTGGGTGCCATCTGCACGGTGGTGATCACACGCTGGTGGTCCTCCGAGAGCCGGATCGTCGTGAGGGTGCCGACGTCGACGCCGTTGTAATGGATCTTGGTCTTGCCGGCCTCAAGGCCCTCGGCCGAGCGGAAGACAATCGTGATCTTGGGCCCCTCGGCGAGGATCCTCGTCACGGCCACCCACGCACCGACCACCGCCGCCACGATCGGGATGATCCAGACCAGGGAAAGGCGCGTCTGGCGCCTGGCGACTGCCCGCGACTCGGGGACGGGCGGGAGCGGGGTGTTCGGGTCAGGCATGTTGGACCTCTCTTGAGCTTGCAAAATCCCAGATCAGTCGCGGGTCGAAGGACTCGACGGCGAGCATCGTCAGCACCACGACTGCCGCGAAGAAGAACAGACCCGGCCCTGGCTCCACCGACATGAGCGGCTGAAGCTGAATCAGGGCCGCAGTGAAGGTGTCGACGAACACGTCGACCATCGACCAGCGTCCAATGAACTCTACCATCCGATAGAGCCGGATGCGCTGCCTCGGGTTCTCTGCCGAGCCCCGCTGAATGCTGATCAGCAGGTATCCAAGCGCCAGGATCTTGGCGCTCGGGATCATGATGCTCGCGAAGAGGACGATGAGGGAGAGCGGCCACCCGGTCGGAGACCACAGCAGGACGACTCCTTGCAAGATGGTGTCGGACTCGCTGCCCGCCGCCGTGGTCGTCGTTAGCACCGGAAGGACGTTGGCCGGGATGTAGCAGATCGCCGCACCGATCAGATAGGCCCAGGTGCGCTGCACGCTGCCAGGCTTGCGGAAGGAGAGCTCTTCGTCGCAGCGCGGGCAGCGCCCTTCTTCCGCGCCGGGCGGGGGACGCGAAACGAGACCGCAGGTGTCGCAGCTGTGAAGACCCTGCTCCATCGCAGTCGCCGCAGCCTGTCTCACGACGTCGCCTCGGCCGTCCGATCCGAAGCCGAGGCGCCGCGCGCACGCTCGGCCCACGCGACCCGGTCCCACACCTCGCGGCGGTCGAAGCTCGCCTGCATCCCGGCCAGCAAGAAGACGAGCCCCCCGAGCACGAAGAGCGCCAGGCCCGGGATTACCGTCGCGTAGTCCGCGATCTTGGTGAGGGCGACCAACACGCCGAGCATCATCACCTCGATCATGCTCCAGGTGCGTATCATCGGTTGATGCCGGAGCAGCGTTCCCACCCACTGGGGCGGGCGTGCGCGATGGGCTCCGAGCACGATGGCGAGCATGAAGCCGATCTGCAGCCCCGGCGCAAGCACAGCGGTGAAGAACACGATCGCCGCGACGATCTTCTGCTCGTTCTCCCAGAGATGCTGGGCACCTCCCACCACCGTGGTGAATGCCTCGTGCCCGACGGCGTTCAGGCCAAGCATGGGGACGGAGTTGGCCACCGTGTAGAGCACCGCGGCTGCGAGGGTCAGTGCGAGCGTCCGGTTCAGTGAATCCTCACGGTGGCGCCACAGCTCCCTGTCACAGCGCGGGCAGCGCGCCGATTCGCCCGGCGCGAGCTCCGGGAGGCGTTGCAGCAGATCGCAGTGCGCGCAGGCGAGGAGAGACGCGTCCGAAAGGGGCTCGTTGTGGAAGTTGGCATCTACTCGAGTCAATGGACGCACCACGAGGCACCGGTCCGTGCGATGTACACGACTCCTCCGCCTACGTCCTGCAGCGCCATTTGCACTCTCCCTCGTCCGTCCTTGCGCTGCTTCTGCTGACAAATCACAGCCATCCCCTGCCGTTTGTCGGTCAGGTTCACGCCGACCCCAGCTCGATCGGGGGAAGCACGCTCGCCTCTCAGCCGCAGCGATATCCCTGGCTGGATCACCCTACTTTGAGAGGACTCTGGATTTCAAGTCTGCCACCTGACGGAGCTGTTCCCGCCTTCCCAAACCTGAGGGTCCCGGGCAATGCTCGGCGTGCGCTGTCTTGCGCCGCTGCCTGCCGATCCGGACCGCCTGGTACCTTTGTTCGCGACGGCTAGGCACGGGGCCCCGTCGCCGCTGCGGCCGGGCCGGATCTTTTCATCGTTCGCGACGCGCGAGATTCAAGCGCGCGTCATGTAGCAGCCTTGTGTCCGCTTCCCAAGCTGCCCGCTGCAAGCTCGAGCCTCGCGGTGGCGCCTGTCGATCTGGCCGCGCCGCCCCGGCGCAAGGGCGCAAATTGGCGTCGACTCGGCGTGGGTGCGAGTCTTCCGACGCCGGTTCGGGGGTCGGCGCCAGGGAGGTCGCATGTCGAATCGCCGCGTCGCCCTCGTGACGGGGGCCAACAAGGGGATCGGGCTCGAGATTGCCCGTCAGCTCGCGCGCGATGGGCTCACCGTCTTTCTTGGGGCTCGGAACGAGGACCGCGGGCGGCCCGCCGCGGAGAAGCTCCGTGCTGAGGGTCTCGATGCGCGGCTCCTCCGCCTCGACGTGACCGATGATCAAAGCGTTGCGGCGGCCGCCTCGTTTGTCGAGCAGAACCCGGGCCGCCTCGACATCCTCGTGAACAACGCAGGCGTCGCGATCGACGACGGCCCGCCGAGCCGGGTCTCGGGCGATGTGTTGCGCCGAACCTATGACACCAATGTCTTCGGACTCGTGCGAGTGACGCAAGCCTTCCTGCCGCTCTTGCGGCGGTCCGACGCGGGTCGGATCGTGAACCTCTCCTCCAGCCTTGGCTCCCTCACGCTGAATCGGGATCCGAGCTGGCCCTTCGCGTCCGTGAAGTACCTCGCATATAACAGCTCGAAGACCGCAGTGAATGCGATCACCATCCAGTTCGCGTACGAGCTCCGCGAGACGCCGATCAAGGTCAATGCTGCAGATCCTGGCTATGTGGCGACGGACATGAACCAACACCAGGGTGTCCGTTCCGTGGAGCAGGGCGCCGCAACGCCCGTCCGGCTCGCAACCCTGCCGCCCGACGGTCCGACGGGCGGCTACTTCAACGACGCGGGACCGCTCCCCTGGTAAAGGCTTGGTTCGCCAGCTCCGGTTCGAGCTGGTGCTGCGGTGAGCAAGTCGGGGATCCGTGCTGCGGTTTGCGGTCCAAGTTCGGCCCACCAGGCAGGCGAGGTGCCGAGGTTTCTCCAGGAGCATGTTCATACGGCGATCCCAAAGAGCTCCTCGGCGTCGCAATCCAGGTCTCGAGAGCCCTTGGCATGCCGACGCTTCGCCTGTGAGCCCCTTGGAGACGCGTTTGGAGATCGGATCTCCACCTCCCAACGAGACCGAGCCAGCCTGCTGAGGGCACCGCGGCGAACGGCTGTAACGGCAAAGAGGCAAGTCGCGAGCGAGCCGCGCGCAGGTATCACCAACTCTCCGCGCACTTGACCGGCTGCAATCCTCGAACGGTCTATACTTCTATCGTGTGGATCGGAGTTGCAACTGCGTGAAGTGGAGGGGGTCTGAGGCGCGATGCAGTTTGCCCGAACCCTTCGTTGCCGTTGCGTTGTGGCGATGCTCACAGACGAACCGCAAACTGGGCTGCATGATCCGCCACACGAGAATCGCTGCTTCTTGAGCGTGTAGCCCAAGTGATCCGCAGCGCTTCAGGACGGTTAAGGGCAGGTGCTGCCTGCGAACGAGAGGTCGAGCTGCTGCGCTGCGCCGGATGGTCTCTGTACCGTTCTCGGTTCTTGCACTCTTGTTGCGTCAAGCTCGAGCAGTCTCGTGGGCGTTTTGCCGCGGCCTTGCCCTTAGAGCCGTCCGAGGCAACGAATCCTTCATGGGGTACCTAGGTGTCTCTGATCGAGGAGGGAGGCATCGGTGAGAGAAAGTCGCGTGGACGTGGGGGCGTAATGCCTCGTCCAACTCCGGCCCCGCAGACCCGCCCGGTACTGGCGTGGATGGAGAAAAAGAGGAGGAGGTGCCGGTCGGCAGCCGGCCGGGTCGCTGTGGCTGCCGTTTGCGTGTGTGCTCTCGCCTGCAGCAAGACGGACCGCATCCATATCCGGGCCGTCCTTGGCAGCGCGGACGCTGAGGCCGCACTCGCGGACATGTACTTCCGGGGCGAGGGGAGACCGAAGGACCTGACGGAGGCGGCGAGGTGGTTCCGGAGGGCTGCCGAGCAGGGCAATGCGGCGGCTGAGTACAACCTTGCGACGATGTATGCCAACGGGGAAGGGGTTCCGAGGGACGCCTCGCAAGCGGCGAAGTGGTATCGCAGAGCTGCAGAGCAAGGGGATGACGATGCGGAGAACGAGTTGGGCAGGATGTACTGGACAGGAGATGGCATACCAAGGGACGTAAACCTGGCTGCACAGTGGTCGCGAAAAGCTGCGGAAGAGGGAAACAAGGCTGCGCAGTTCCGACTCGGGATCATGTACTTGGGGGGGGAGGGCGTCCCGGAGGACCGGGTTCAGGCGCACAAGTGGTTAGAACTCGGTGCTGCATCCCGCGATGACGAGGCCCGCGGGGTTCTCGCCTCATTGGATGCGAGACTCACGAGCACAGAGTTGACCGAGGCCGAGAGGCTTGCCAACGAATGGCGACAGCAACATCCCGACGGACGGAGATGAGGACACGGCCTTCCCGCCGAGAAGCCACTTGACCCACCGGCAGTCCTGCCCGTTTCATGGGCACCCCATCTTGGGCCTCGGCAGAGGCGCCTGATGCTCGCTGTCACGCTTTTAAAACCGCGTTTATTTCGCAACGATGGAGCTAGGCAGAGCGCAGGGCAGGGCCCTCAGCGGCCCGCGGGTTGGTCCTTGGGACAGCGGCTTCGGGATCACGGCGCTTCTCACAGCGTCTGCCGAGCCGCCTCCACGAGTAAGTATCCGACGAAAGTAAGGGTTATCCACAGGAGAAGTCCGGTAATCGCCGAGAGCACGATGCCTTTTGCCGGCCTGAGCGGGTCCGACGAGACATCGGAGCGTCTTGAGAGTGCTTCCTCGGCCCGCCGAGAAAGTCTTCTCGCGTCGACTTCGGAGTGGATGCTCGGTGAGATCAGGGCGCGAATCCCCCCCCCGCGCTGGCGACTGCGGAGTTGTCGTCATTCTCCGTCGAAGGCCCGTCTTGCGTCTGTGACCTCCATCACAAGACTGAGCGCTGACCGCCGACACCTCAAGTTGTGACACCAGCGGAAGGCCCAGGGGGACCAGGCGCAGGAAATAGCATCTGAAAAGGCGCATCCCTGCGAACGTTTTCGAGCCGCTCGAAGCAAGACCGGACGCTCTCCTCGGATCTACCACGTCACGCAGCGTGAGGGAAGCCGACACTATATAGCGTCATTCGCATTCGACTGAGGACCGGTCATTCCGAGCGATCGACCGATCCCAGAAGCTGATTCTCGCGATTTCGTGAACGCTCCTCGCGCAGCTCTTGCATGCGGGTTATCCCGGCCGGAGAATCCCGGCAAAGGGGGTGAAGTTGCCGTACCAGCCCGTGGCGAACGTGTGCCTCGTCACGGGGGATCGTGTTCCCCGCTCCGATAGGCCTGGCAGGCCAGATATCAGGTGGTGGGGATGGCGCTTTTCGCTAGACGACCGGCTTACGACCGAACTCGCGTTCTCGCGGCTGCCTACCAGGCCGCCGCCCGACGGCGCTACAGCCGCGCGATCGCGCTCTACCGCAGGGTGCTTGCAGTCGAACCCGACAACGGAGAGATCCACGAGAAGGTTGCGCCTCTGCTCGCGCAGGCAGGACTGTGCTTCGATGCCTGGGTGAGCTTCCGAACTGCAGCGCGGGCCCACGCGAGCACCGGGCGCCCGGACCAAGCCCTCGCCGTCTTCCGGGCCGCGACGCGGCACCTGCCGCGCGAACTGGCAGCGTGGGAGGCGACCGCGGACCTGCAGCGGGAAAAAGGCCGTCGGGCTGAGGCTGCACAAACGCTGCTCGAGGCCCGCGGGTACTTTCGTCGACGCGACCTCCAGCCGCAGGCAATCTATCTCCTGCGGCGCGTTCGCCAGATCGATCCCTGGCACGTCGAGGTCGTGCTCGATCTCGTCCGGCTTCTCGCGAGAACGCGCCAGCGCGAGGAGGCGTTAAGACTCCTCGAGGGGTTGGGATCGCGCTCTAGCGGGCCGGAGTTGCGACGCGTTCGCGCCGCGGAGTTTCGCCTCTCCCCAGGATTTCGGCGCGCCTGGCGCTGGCTCCGGGCCGCGCTGCAGCGCGGCGATGGAACCCTGATCGCCGAGCCTTCGCCGGGTCGCAGGCTCCGCGCCTAGGACCCAGAGGGTGTGAACGGAGCTCTCGAAGGGCCCGGAGCCGTCCGCTCCCCAGCCGGGGCCGCAGTGGCACCAGGGAGGGCTGCGAGCCGCAGCGGGGACAAGCGCGATCGCATTCCGTGCCTTCGTGGCGCAAGAGGCCCGGGTTCCTGCACCGGGCTGCCGCGGCTCCCACTGGGGTGCATGCTGTGAGTTCAGGCCTTGGCCCGGAGCACGCACTCCGTGCGCAAAGAATTACTTCACACAATGCTCTGTTTCCGCCTACTGCGGGTTGCGGTGCCCGGTGGGGGCGAAATCTGTAGCCCTCAGGCGGGTGGCGCGATTCGTGCCGAGCGAGAGCGAGCAGCCGCCTCCAAATCATTTCTCTTGCGGCAGGCCAACCGCAGCCGCGCTGTGGCTCTCGCGCGGCGGAAGTGTCAACGTGTAGGAACCAGATTCTGGATCCGACATCCGAGGGCTCGTGAATGCGATTCTAACTGGCGAGGCTCCGCAATGCCGAATGGATCACAGCCCGCTGACCCCATCCAGCACGTCGTCGTGATGATGTTCGAGAACCGGTCCTTTGATCACATGTTGGGGTGTTGCCAGAAGGTTCACTGCGGCTTGGACGGCATCCCGGAAGGCACTCCTCGCACGAACTCCGATGGTGCGATGCCGTACCCTCAGGTTCCCGGTGCGGCTCGCACGCTGGTGAACGACCCCAAGCACGAGCTCGAAAATGTGCTGGCCCAACTTGCCGATCACAACAGCGGCTTCGTCATCGACTATGCGCATGAGTACCCAAGCTCACCACCGGCTGAACGCGCAGAGGTCATGAAGTACCACGATCTCGACACGCTGCCCGCTCTCCACAAATTGGCAAGGTACTTCTTGGTATGCGACCAGTGGTTCGCATCTGTTCCGGGACCGACGTGGCCGAACCGACTCTTCGCGATGAGCGGGACGTCGGCGGGGCGGGTCAAAATGCCTTCTGGAATCATGAATCTTGATCTGCACTGGTACGATCAGGCGACCGTCTTCGACCGATTGAATGAGCGCAACCAACCATGGAAGGTGTATTTCGGAGACGTTCCTCTATCTCTGCTTCTTGTGCACCAATGGCAGCCTCAGAATGCTGCTCGACACTTTCCGATGACCACCTTCTTCGCGGACGCGGCAGGCCCCCCAGAGCAGTTTCCGGCGTTTGCGTGGATTGAGCCGAGCTACCTAGATCCCCACGCGAGCGACGATCATCCGCCGCACGACGTGTTTGAAGGCGAGGCGCTGCTGGCTGCCGTCTACAACGCTTTGCGAGCGAACGAAGCGCTGTGGCAGACCACCTTGCTGATCGTTCTCTATGACGAGCATGGTGGCTTCTACGATCATGTCGAGCCGCCAGTTGCGATCGCGCCGGATTACCACCAGGAGGAGTTCACTTTTGATCGGCTCGGCGTGCGGGTGCCAGTCGTGCTCATCTCTCCGTGGGTTGGATCAGGAGTGTGCTCCACCAGCTTCGATCACACGAGTCTCCTGCGCTTTTTGCAGGACAAGTGGAATCTCGGGCCGCTCGGAGCGCGAGCGGACCAGGCTGCGACGTTCCATTCCGTCATCCTGCCCGAGTCCCGGGACACCCCGCCGATGATCGTCGCCCCTTTAGGAGGGGCACCGCCTTCTGCCGTCGCCGGACAGGATCTGACGGAGCATCAGAGCGCGATCGTGGCTCTCTCGCACGCGTTGGAGTCGATGGGAGGGGAGGACCCTGCGGTCATCGCGGCGCGAAGCCAGCACATCCTAAGCGGTGCGCAGAGCCAGATGGACGCCGCGGTCGACCGGGTCGAAGCGTTCCTTCGCAACAAGCGCGCACAAGCCGGCTAATCGTCCTGGCGCCCGCCGGGAGTCCTTTTGCCTCCAAGGCCGGGCTCGTCTCTCGAGGGTTGAGCCCGCCTCGCTCTCTTGCCCATCTTCCGCCACTGCCGACCCGGATCCCGCGCTGAAGAGCGCCGTGTGATCTGGGCGACGACTGCCCTCATGGCTTCTCGCCGTCGTCCATACCCCCGCACCGGGAACTCCCCGGTCCTATGCCCCTGGATTCAACCCCTTGAGCCACGCCTCGCCGAATCGCTCGGGCGCGGAGCGCTGGGAGGCTCAGCCTTGCGGTGGCCCTCGCTGCAACAGTCCGTGACACGTCGTCGGGGGCCAACAAATTGGGTGGGCACCCGGCTCGTGCAGCTGGACCCGCAGCTTGGAGCGACATGCTGCGTGCGAATTGCGCTTTGGGTTTCGCGAGGGACATGGCGGTCCTGCATGACTCCGCTTCTCTTTCCTGCGACGGCTGCGGGAAAGCACGCGACGTGGGGGCTCTAATGGGACTACACTCGCCTGCTTCCGCGTGCCAAGACCGGCCGATCGAACCGGCACTGGGCACTGGCTGATCTCCGCCCCGGCCCTGGGCCGCGCGGATCCTGGGTTGAAGTAGTACTCTCAATCCGGGCTGAGGAGTGGGTATGGCCCGAGCCCGGAATACATCCCGGATGAAGCGCTGGCAGTGGGCCATTGCATGCACGCTTCTTCTTGCGGCGTGCGCATCGCCAAAAACAAAGCACTTACAGCCCGCCCTCTCCGCCTCCCCGCCTCGAAGCGCGGCGCCTCAGAGCGTCTCGTCCTTCACGTTCTACGAGGTGAAGCGTGGAGACACTCTGTCGAAGATCGCGGCGCGATACCGGGTCTCAGCGGCAGCGCTCGCGAGCTGGAACGGGATCTCCAATCCCAATCTCATTCGGGTAAACTCCTGGATTCGCGTACCGAAGCCGGGTTCTCTTCCCTCACCCGTGCCGCCGCCGGTGGGAGCCCCCCCGCCGACCACTGCTGCCGAGGTCTTCGCGCGTCCATCGCCGAGCGAGCTCTCCGGGGTGAGTTTTCCTTCCGAGACTCCGTCGGCCGCCGGCAGCCCGGAGGTCCACGGCGCCGCAGCTGCGACCAACGATGAACCGGCGCACCGCGTCGCGTTGGTGCAACCTCAAAAGCCTGGCTTCTCGTTTTCTCCAGAGCTCTTGGCTCGCGCGCGTGGGGAACTCGAGCGGGCCGAAGAGCGCTACGCGGCTTCCGATTTTGAAGGGGCTCTTGCACGCGCAAACACTGCGGAGCAGCTCGTGGCACCGCTTCCTGACGACCGCGCGGCACGACGAGTATTCGCGCGAGCCGCGGTCGTTGCGGGGATGGCACAAGCGGCGTCGGATCGTGACGACCAAGCCGTCGCGCGCTTCCGCGAAGCCCTGGCGCGAGATCCCGATGTGACTCTGGAATCCGACGCCGCATCGCCAAAGCTCGAGCGTCTGTTCGAGGAAGCGAGACACTAGGCGGCTCGGTGCGCGTCCTAGCCGTGGTCTGCCTGCGTCACCGCGCTCCAGGACTAGTGTCCCCACCGATCGCGCGCTCTCGCGATCGCCGCGCAATCGGCTCGAGATTTTCGGCGAAGGCCCCCATGTCCCTTCTGCGCCCCTTAAGAGCGATCTCCTACGACTTGGGAGGGGGAGCAAGCGTGATCTTCACCACAGCCGCGTCTTCGGCGATCTTTTCCCGCTGCTCGAGCGTAAGTCCGATGCGCGGGTCATAGGAGATGCCAAACTGCCTGCCGAACACGGGCTGACGCCGGAAGGTGGAATCAAACGCCTCTCGGAACTCCTCGGAGGCACGCGGAAGGCATCGCGCTTCGCCGCTGACCTTCCGACCACGCAGTTGCAGTTCAACCGGGCCCGGATCGATGTAGTTTCGCCACCAGCCCTTCCGACCCGCCTTCGACACCAGGACAAGAAGGCAGTCGTCGCACCGCTGATAGCCGACGGGAATCGTGTATCGGAGCCCAGAGCGGCGGCCCGTCACGGTGAGAAGCATGAGCCCGAGGCTAAGAGGGTAATGGAAAGGGGAGCGCAGGACGAAGGCCACCACTGGGTTCAGCCTTGTCATGATCCAGTCAACGTCCACTACGAGCTCCCTCGCCGAATGGCAAGCGCTTCCCTCGACTCCAATCGAAGCGTCACGCTTTCAGGCGAAGTCAGTCCTTTCAGTGCTTCTTGACGCCTCACACGCCATACCTTCCAACGCCGTGCGCCCGCGGATCGGAGAGCGAGGGTACCCGCGCGACCGCGCCGGAGCCCTACGGCCCGGACCAAGGGTATGGCGGGGCGCAGGCAGGCCGTCGGCCGGCCGCTCCCAAGGTGCACCGATCACTGAGAAGCGCGGCGACGAGGGCGCTCGAGAACTCCCCCGAACGCGCCAATCCCCTGCGGCGGGCTGACCTGGCTCTTCGGCGCCCTTAAGGGTTGCCGGGGGGTGCGTGGCGGAATCCCTGCTCGATCCGAATCCCGATTCCACTCGTGTAGACGGCCTCGACAGCGAGGAGGTTCTGCTCGCGAAGGGGAAAGTCGGCATTTACAACAGTCGTGTACGAACGGGGTCCGCCCGAGAGACGGAGCGGAAGGCCATTCAGCGTCGCCGCAAAGCTACTGGGTTGGATCGCTTCGGGGAGGATATTGATTTGCACGGGGACATCTGCGGCGTTGCTCTCGGCACCGGCACTGGGGGTCACGATCTCGATCGCGTCACCTTGGCAGCCGCGAGAAGGGTGAGCACCAAAAGACAGGGCGCGAGACGGCTTCCGATGGCAATCCTCCTCCCTTTTTTTGATGTTTGGATTTTACATTGCCCCGAAAAGTTCAGGCCTCGCTAGGGTGCCGCGTCCCCTTCGCCCGCCGACCCTTTCCCCACGCGGGTCCAGCCGCGCGATTCCATGCACTTCGCAAAGAGGTTTTCGTCGCGGGGAAATCCGAAGCCCCAGGTCCCGGCCCTTGCCTCCGCAAAGCAGGCGTACTTGTCGCGTTCGAAGTCCTCCGCTGAGGCGCCTTCCTTGTGGTAGGGCGTCTTGCAGGCAAAAAGCCCAGCGCCCGCGGCGGCCCCGAGGAGCAACCGCGCGATCCCCGGCCGCAATCGCTAGAGGTGCTTTAGCACCGCGTCGGCGCTACTCACCTCGAACTTCATCGGCTGCTCGACGAAGAGGTTCTTCAGCACGCCGCGCTCGATGATCGCGGCGTAGCGCTGCGATCGGACTCCCATGCCGAACTTGGACGCATCGAAATCGAGACCGACAGCCCTCGTGAAATCGGCACCGCCATCCGCGACCAGCTTGATCTTGTCGCCGACCTTCTGGTCCTTGCCCCATGCGCCCATGACAAAGGCATCGTTCACCGAGAGGCAGACGATCGAGTCTACGCCCTTGGCGCGAATCTGTTCGGCCTTCTCCACGAATCCAGGGAGGTGCTTCGCCGAGCAGGTCGGTGTGAAGGCACCCGGCAGAGCGAACAGCACCACTTTGTTCTTGCCGAAAAGTTCGTCGGTGCTGACGTCCTTCGGTCCCTCGGCGGTTGCGAGCTTGAGCGTCATGCTCGGGATCTTGTCACCAGGCTTGATCGGCATCGAGTTCTCCTTGTCTTGGGATCGCTGTGAATCTAAACGGTGGCGCTGCGCACCGCTTGCACCAACCGCGCGGTGTTTTCGCGCATGATCTGACGGATCTCGTCGTCTCGAAAGTCTTCGAGATCGTTCACGAACGTGACCGGGTCCGCGAGCCCCTCGGCGTGCGGCCAGTCAGATCCGAGCAGGACGTTGCTCACGCCGATGAGGTCCGCCAACTCCCGGATGTCATCTTCGTAGTACGGGGCTACGAAGATGTGACGCCGGAAGGTATCGATCGGCGGCTCTGAAAATTCCTTCGGCATCTGGCCGAAGGCCTTCTTGAGCTTCTTGAGGAGCGGAGTCACCCACTCCGATCCATTCTCGATACTGCACACGCGCACACGGGGGAAACGATGGAAGACGCCATGAATAATCAGTGCGGCCATCGTGTCGTAGATGGCTCGGTCGGCCTGGGTGACTGTTCCAAAGGCGTTGCCCCGAAAGGCCTCCATCTGCCCGCGTGGCTCCCAGTCACTCGTGTACTTGCCGTACCCGCTGTCGCCGGCATGGAAAGCGACGGTGATGCCTGCCTCGTGCACGCGTGCCCAGAAGGGATCGAACATGCGGTGTCCGAGAGAGCGGCTCGTGGGACTGCCAGGCACGGGTGCGGGGCGAACATGAACGAGCCTCGCGTCGCGTGCGAGGCACCACTCGACCTCGGCGACCGCCTTCTCGGGATCCATCAGCGAGATCATCGGAGCCGCGAAAAGCCGGTCCTGGTGAGCGAACCCCCAATCGTCGTTTAGCCACTGGTTGAACGCGTGAAGAGTCGCGTGGGTGACTTCGGCATCGTGTCGCATGGGATGCTCGATTCCGACGCCGAGGGTCGGAAAGAGAAAACACGCTTCGAGGCCCTGCTCGTCCATCCGTGCAAGCCGCGCGTCGCGATTGCGATATTCGGGCCGAATGGGCTCTAGCCCGCCGAACAGCTCGGCCATGCTCGCGCCCGTGGGATTGATCGCGCGGAAATACTGATCCAGTGAGCCGGGCTTCGCGACGGGATCGAACGTGGGGTTCGGGATGAAGCGATCGAGTTTGCCGCAGACGAGAAGACGCGGCTTCCCATTGAGGGTCACCCACTGGACCGCGCGCTTCGCCATCCGCGGGTCCATGTGCCGGGTGAACGCGTCGGTGGCCTCATAGTAGTGGTTGTCCGCGTCGAAGGCCTCGTAGGGTAACCGGGGGGCCATGGCTTTCTCCTTGCTTCGTTAACCGATGATACCCCAGGGCCCTTCGGTGCGGGCGGCGCCTCGCAAAGCGCTCGCAAAACCCGCCGCTGGGAGCAGTCCGTTGCCTTGCCCGGCGCGACCTACCTTGCCGCGTCCTCTGACCTTTTGCGCTTTCGAGTACGCCGGCGGCGGGGACTCCCCGAAGATGCGCGACGGGGGAGGGCGGGCAGCGCGGGCCTCCTACGCGCGGGTCAACTCCCGCAGACGCGGGGCGGCGGCGGAGGCTCGGGAGCCGAGAAAGTCAGCGACTGCAAAGGCTCTCCTTGCCTTCCCAAGCGAGCCACGAAATGAGCAGAGGAACCTGTTCGGAGAGACGGGATCCGCTCGCGCTGGCGAAGTGGGTACAGTCCCGGCGCCAGGCTGAGGAGTCGCTCCTGCAAGACCGCGCCTTCTGTGTGATGACGATCGTCGCGCTGGCCGTTTCGGCATGCGCGCGCCCCGGCGTTCCCCAGGCGACGACCGATGTCTTGCCGCGCGTTGGGATCGCGCTTGGCGGCGGCGGCGCCCGAGGGTTTGCCGAGATCGGGGTGCTTCGCGTCCTCGAGCAAGAGCGCATCCCCGTGGCTGCCGTCGCCGGCACTTCCGTCGGTGCACTCGTCGGCGCGCTCTACGCGGATACAGGCCGAGTCCTCGACGCGGAGTTTCACGCGGTCGCGCTTCACGAGGCGGACATCTTCGACTACGCGCTCTCCTCCGTGCTGTCCGGTGGCCTCATCAAAGGGGAGCTCTTGGAGGAGTTCCTGCGTACGCGCCTTCGCAACCAAACGATCGAGCATATGGCGCTGCCGTTTGCGGCAGTGGCGGTCGACTTGCGAACCGGCCAGCCCATGATCTTCAGCCACGGACCGGTAGCGCCCGTGGTCCACGCCTCGGCCGCGATTCCCGGCGTCTTCGTTCCGGTCACGATCGACGGCAAGACCTATGTGGACGGTTGCGTCGTCGACCCCGTGCCGGCCGATGCCGCCCGCCAACTCGGCGCCGAAGTGGTGATCGCCGTAGCGATCCCGCCCGACATCCCGCAGGAGACGCCGACCAATCCGCTCGTGATCGCGTACCGAGCCGTCACGATCATGGCGTCCCTCATCGGCGATCTGCGCTCTCGCGAGGCAGACATCGTAATCCGCCCCGAGGTGGGCGATGTCGCATTTGACGATTTCTCTCAAAAGAAGCGGCTCATCGAGGCGGGAGAGGCTGCGGCGCGCGCTGCGCTGCCCGAGATCCGGGAAGTCATCCGGGCGAAGACGCGGCACGAGCCGGCCCGCTGAGAGCCCCCCTCGGACCTTGGCGAAGGCTTCTCTAGGTCCGAATGCCGCCGTCGACGTCCACACACCGCCCCGTAAAGTAGTCGCACTCGAGGATGAACTTCACGGCCTGGAAGATCTCGCTCGCCTTGCCCGGTCGTCGGAGCGGCACCGCTTGAAGCGCGGCCTCTAGCACCTCGGGTCGCATGCCGCGCAAGATCGGCGTGTCGATAAAGCCCGGAGCAACCGCACCCGTGCGGATTCCGTAGGGCGCAAGCTCCTCCGCCCACAGTATCCCGCCACGAGCCCCGCCTTGGCAGCGGAGTAGTTCGATTGCCCGCGCGTTCCGTGGCGCGAAGCGGAGGAGATATTCACGATCACCGCAGGTCCGCCGTTTGTCTCGATCACCTTTGCTGCGAACTCTCGGGCGCAAAGAAAGGGGCCGGTGAGGTCGACCTGGATCACGGCGTTCCAGGAGTCCAGCGACATTCGCTGCAGCGCGCCGGATTTTCGGTCTTGTTTGACGAGCAGCGCATCGCGGAAGATGCCCGCGTTGTTGATGAGTCCATTTAGGCCGCCGAGTGCGGCATGGGCATCCTGAATCGGCTTCCCGACCTCTGTCTCGATGGCGACGTTCGCCTTAAAGCCAACGACCCTGCCCGAAAGACCGCCTGCCAGCGACTCTGTCTCGGCGATGGCCGCCTCGCCGAGATCACAAAAGGCCACAGCCGCGCCAAGGCGCGCGAGGGCGAGGGTAAACTCACGGCCGAGCCCAGAGCCTCCGCCGGTCACGAGAATCTTCATTTCGGCAATATTCACGGTCGTCTCCCCGCTGGCCGTGGATGCGGCGCGCGCAGGATAACGGTTCGGGCGATGCTTGCTTCCGGCTATGCTGGGGATCCATTCGGGAGAGGCGATGGATCTCGAAGCCGCGCGCGAGTACCCCTTTCTTGGGCGAGGGTCGGGACCTCCGCTTGCCATCTCCCGCACGGAAGGATGCTTCCTCTTTACCTCCGACGGGCGCCGAATCCTCGATGCCGCCGGCGGTGCGATCGTCGCCAATATCGGGTACGGAAGAGAAGAGGTCGCTGAAGTGGCGCGGCGTGCGCTGCTTGAGGCCACCTACGTGGTGCCGCCTTTTGCGACCGAAAGTCGCGTGAGGCTCGTGTCGCGGCTGCGTGCGAGCTGGTTGCCGGAGGGGCTCAGCCGGGTCGTGTTCGCGAGCGGTGGTTCCGATGCGGTGGACCTCGCTCTGCGAATCGCTCGCCAGCACTTCGTATCGCGCGGCGAGGTTGCGCGTTGGAAGGTGATCGGCCGAGATCTCTCCTATCACGGAACGACGCTTGCGACTCTTGCCGTGGGTGGCCACGGGAAGCGTCGCAGCGGCTTTGAGCCTCTTCTCACCCCGCACCCGAAGGCGCCAGCCTGCTACCCGCTGCGCTGCGGACTGTGCCAGGGGCGCGGGGGATGCAACCTCGCCTGCGCCGATGCCTTCGAGGAGATCATTGCACGCGAGGGGGCGCAGACCATCGCCGCAGTGATCGCGGAACCCGTGGTGGGCTCCACTGCCGGCGCGCTTGTGCCGCCCCCCGGCTACTGGCCCCGGCTCGCCGAGATCTGTCGCCGCTATGGCATTTTGCTGATCGCCGATGAGGTCATGACCGGCTTCGGGCGTACTGGCCGCCGCTTCGCCGTCGAGCACTGGGACGTGACGCCGGACCTCTTGGTCGCTGGGAAGGGTCTCTCTGGGGGATACGCGCCGATCGGCGCCGTATTCGCGACCGAAGCCGTGGTGGAACCCATCGCAAAACGCGGCGACGAGGTGATGTTCTACACGTATTCCGCGCATCCCGCAGCATGCGCGATCGCTGACAAGGTCCTCGAGATCTTGGAACGAGAGTCGCTCGTGGAGAGGGCGGCGATCCTGGGTGTGCACCTTGCCGATCGACTCGCTGGCCTGCGGAGCCACCCCCATGTGGCGGAGACGCGGGGACTCGGTCTTCTGCAGGCCGTCGAGCTGGTCCGCGACCGAGAGATGCTAGAGCCCTTTTCTCCGCAGTCGCACGTCTGCGCACGGGTCGTGATGGCCGGACTTCGCCGCGGTGTCTTTTTCTACCCGGGCGGCGGAGCCCCGGCACCCGACGTTCTCTGCATCGGCCCTGCATTTGTGATCGAACCTCAGGAAATCGATCAGATCGTGGAGGTGCTGGGCAAGGCAATCGACGAAGCGCTTGACTGACCGTGCGCGTTTGCCGACGAGGGTCGTGCGCTCGGGACGGGGCCTGGCCCCCTTTTAGTCGAACTCGCGGAAGAAGCGGATGTTGTCCCGCGCGAGACCGTCGAGGACGATCTCGAGACCGCCAGTGCGGATCATCCACTCAAGGCGATGGTCGCGATATTCGCGCTTGAAGAGCCCCTTCTCGACGAGCTTCGAGACATCCGACATCCCGGCGACCACCGCCGCCGCCTCCTGGGCGGTGGTCGCGACGCTCGGCCTTTGGTTCACGCGTTCGAGCCACGTGTGAAGACGACTCTCTGGCTTCGGCGCGAGGCCGAAGCCGCGCGACCCGTTCAGGTAGGGCACCACCACGAGATCGCCCCAGCCAAAGCTGTCACCGCCAAACCAAGGCTGAGGCCCGAGCTGGCGTTCGAGCCAGCGATGCCAGGTTTCCACCTGCGCCGCGGCTCGGGCCGTGATCTCACGGGCGAGCTTGCCCCGCGCGCGGCCGAAGAAATGGATTTCCCCGAGGCCCCAGTTGATGGGCTCATAGTGGGAGTCCATGACGTCCTCGAGGATGCGCATGCGTGCTCTCTCCTCGGGCGGACCCGGGAGAAGCGGCGGGGAGGGCCAGCGGTCTTCGATGTACTCGAGGATAATGGTGGAGTCGAAGATCTGGATATCACCGTCGATCAACGCGGGGACTTCGCCCCGGGGGCTCGCCTCTGCGAAGCCGGGATCGGCCGTGACACCGCTCCCGATCCCGATCGGAAGACGGGCTTCGAACGGTATCCCCTTTTCCCGCAGTGCAATCTTGCACTTCTGTGCGTACGGCGAGAGCGGATGCTCGAACAGCGTGATCATGTCTCCTCCCCGGTGCGCGGTCGCAAGACGGTGCTAGCGAGCTTACTCGATTTCCGCGTAGACTCGAGCACAGAGGAGGGAGGGCAGCGTGACCGCACTCTCTAGTTCGACGGCCTGGCGTGCGCTCGCCGATCACCACGCGCGCATCGCTCATGTCCGTATGCGGGACCTGTTCGCACAGGATCCCCTCCGCTTTCAGCGCTTCTTACTGCGCTTTCAGGATATTCTGCTCGACTACTCGAAAAACCGGATTACCGAGGAGACGATGCGCCTTTTGCGGGCGTTGGCGGTGGAAGCCGACGTCCGGGGCTGGACAGAGCGCATGTTTCGCGGCGAAAAGATCAACATCACAGAGGACCGGGCGGTTCTCCACGTCGCGCTCCGGAACCGCTCCAACCGCCCGATTTTTGTGGATGGCCAAGACGTGATGCCCGGCGTAAATGCCGTGCTCGCACACATGCGGGATTTCAGCGAATCCGTCCGGTCCGAAGATTGGCGGGGATTTACGGGACAACCGATTCGGGACGTCGTCAACATCGGGATCGGCGGATCGGATCTGGGCCCGGTCATGGTCACCGAGGCCTTGAAGCCCTTTGCGAAGCGTGATCTCGGTATGCACTTTGTATCCAATATCGATGGGACGCAGATCGTCGAAACGCTGCGAAACTGCCGGCCGGAAACCACACTCTTCATCGTCGCCTCGAAAACATTCACGACACAAGAGACCCTCACCAACGCCCACAGCGCCAAGGCATGGCTGCTCGAGGCCGCGAAGGATGAGGCGCACGTCGCCCGTCATTTTGTCGCGGTCTCGACCAACGAGGTCGAGGTCCGCAGGTTCGGAATCGACCCCAAGAACATGTTTGAGTTCTGGGATTGGGTCGGTGGACGCTATTCGCTGTGGTCTGCGATCGGTCTGTCCATCGCGCTCTCCGTGGGCTTCGCCCAGTTTGAAGAGTTGCTCGATGGCGCACATGAAATGGACGAGCACTTTCGCGCCACTCCTCTCGAGCTGAACCTGCCCGCAACGCTGGCCCTGATTGGCATCTGGTACAACAATTTCTTCGGGGCGCAGACCCTCGCCATCCTGCCCTACGACCAATACATGCATCGCTTCCCGGCCTACTTTCAACAGGGCGACATGGAGAGCAACGGCAAAGGCGTGACGCGCGAGGGGCAGCCGGTCGACGTCTCGACCGGGCCCGTGCTTTGGGGTGAGCCGGGTACGAACGGACAGCACGCCTTCTACCAGCTGATTCATCAGGGCACAAAGCTCGTGCCCTGCGACTTTCTGGCTCCCGCTCGAAGCCAAAACCCGATCGGCGCCCATCACGAGATCCTGCTTTCGAACTTCTTTGCGCAGACCGAGGCGCTCATGCGCGGGAAGAATGATGAAGAGGTCCGTTCCGAGCTGGCGGAGCAGGGGCTCGCTCCCCAACAGATTGAGCGGCTTCTCCCGCACAAGCGTTTTCAAGGGAACCGTCCGACCAACAGTATCCTCTTCCAGCAGCTCACCCCCCGCACACTCGGCCAGCTGATCGCGATGTATGAGCACAAGATCTTCGTGCAGGGTGTCGTTTGGGGCATCAACTCCTTTGACCAGTGGGGAGTCGAGCTCGGCAAGCAGCTGGCGAAGAAGATCCTTCCCGAGCTTGGTGGGGCCGGGCGGGTCACCACCCACGACTCATCCACCAATGAGCTGATCCGGCACTACAAGGAGCTCCGTTAGCCAACGGCTTCCTAGACGCCCCTGTGGCCAGGTGCTTGGTGCCGATTTCCCCGGTTCGCCTTTCGTCCGGAGGCCGATACGGTGAGGCCGTGCTACACCGCAGCCGCCGCGTAGGGGGCGGCTGAAAGGAGGCGACCGCCGAGAGTGGAGGGACAGCGGCGAGGCACCGGTTGGGGCCCCTACGTGGTGCCGTATGCCACTTTCGGCTTGCTAGCCGAAGTGCAGGCACGGATGCCGCACGACGTCGCCCCGTACATGCGCATCTTCCGAGTCGCCCTCACGGCGGCCCTTGTGCTCTTTTTCTTCCTTCGGGGTGACTACCCTGAACTCAGGGGCTGGCGGCCGACGCTTCCCGGCGTCGTTCAGGACGTACTCATGGGCCTCGCGACGACGGTGGTTTGGGTCGCACCGTACGTCGTCTTTCCTTCGCTCCCGCGGCCTGATCCGCAGGATGCCTTCAATCCCTATGCGCTCGGGACGACCTTCATGCCAGCCCTTGTGGCGATCCGTTTCGCGGGATTCGCAGCGGTGACGCCGTTCATGGAGGAGCTCTTTATTCGCAGCTTCCTCATGCGCTACCTCGATGTCTTCGATACGGGCGAGGATTTCCGCGATGTGCCGATGGCCCGCTTTCGCTGGCGAAGCTTCATCGGGACGTGGCTCGCTTTCACCTTCTCTCACCTTTCGTGGGAGTACCCGGTCGCCGCAGCGACCGGACTTCTCTGGAATCTTTGGCTCTACCGCCGCAAGCACCTTGCGTCGGTCGTGCTTGTCCACGCCGTCACCAATGGCTCGCTCTTCCTGCTGGTTGCGATCGGCTCAGGCCGCCTGCACGACTTCCAAGGCCACCTGCTTGACCTCTGGTACTTCCTCTGATCGCCTCCTGCGCCCCCAAGGCTGGGGATTCCTACGAGGCCCGAGGGAGTGTGGTCGCGACGGTTTCGGCAAACCGCCCCCGCGTGGCCTTGCGAGAGCCAGAAAAAAAGACGGTGGAGGGCGGCGCTGCGAGGGGCGGGTATGGCGCAGGCTTCGCGCTGCTTTACGGCATTGCGCCACGATGGCCGAGGCGGACCCTGCGAGCCACGTCGGTGAGCTCGAGAAGCGCCTCGCGCACAGCAGCGACCGAGCGCGAGGGGTGCAGCGCTTGGGCGAGAACGCAGGCGCCCTGCACGACGGCTGCAGCTTCGGTGAGCGGTCCGAATCCGAGCGCCAAAGCTTCCTCGCCGAGGCGGTGCGCATCGGCTTCGAGCTCTTTCCAATTGCGCCCGCTCTCCAGATCCTGCAGCTCGTCCACGCGCTCCCCGAGCGCGATCACGAAGGCTTCGAGCCGCTCGAGCACCTCCGGCTCGCCGGCCATCGCCGAAATGATCGGCGCGCCATCGTCTCGAGTTCCCATCGGCCCCGTTTATCGGAAGAGGCTCTTGGAGACTAAACCCGCAGGGAAAAGCCCCGGGGCCCGCGCAGGAGCGCCACCAGACCCCCCGTCGGGTCGCGCGCCCAGGTGACGCCAGAGGGGGCAAGGTGCGCTGGGGGCGCCCCAAGCTCGGCCAGTCGCCTGCGAAGGCTTTCAATCCCCGCCGCCGCTTCATTCGGCGTGGGCGCAAGGGGGGTGGCTTCGAGCAAGAGCCGCGCCTCGCCGCGGCTGTGCAGAAGGGCGAGGGGTGGAGTGCCAAGGGCCCGCCTCGCAAGGAGATTGGCCATGACCCAGAGCGCCTTGGCTTCCCGGGCGGAGACCTCGTGGTAGACGACCGTTGTTTCTTCGCGAGCGCTCTCCGGGCCGTTCGCCGCGAGTGCGCGCACAGCCGGCATGGCAACCTCGCGCTGCGCCCACCCCCTCCAGCGGCCCTCGCGCACGCGAAAAAAGCGCGGTCCATCGCGCGTTGTGAGGCGGCCAAGGCGCCTTAGATCCCGGAGCAAGAGCCTGTGGGCAACCCCCTCCAGTCTTCTCCACCAGGTTCGCGCCTCGTCGCGCTTGTGCCCGGTGTAGGCCAAGAGGAACCGGAAACGGTCTGTCTTCGAAACGAAGGGGAGGGCACGGCCTAGCTTTGCAAGCATCCAGCCTCGTGCTTCGACGTCGACATGGCGCTGCAGCCGAGCGCGTTCGAAATCGATCAGCATTGGCTCTCCGGGCGCCTCGGGGCGCACCAGAAAATTGTTGGGGGCGAAATCCTCCTGGAAAAGTCCCGCATCGTGCGCGCGGCGCGAGAGATCGCCAAGAGCCGTTGCGAGCCTGCGTCGCCCCACCGGGGGGAGCGTTTGCTCCTGTGCCAGATGGAGGACGTCGGCTGCGCCGTCGACGATGGGAATCAGGAGAAAGCAGGCCCTAAGGAGCGGTCCGCGGCGGCGCTCCCCCGCCGCAAGGGGAAGCGGCAGCGGAAGTCCTCGCGCGTGGAGCCGCTGGGCCATCTCGAGCTCGTGCGCGGAGCGGGACGCACGGCCGAGGCGCCGCAGCGCGACGTGCCAGGGATAGCGGTTGCACCTCAGCAGAAAGTCAGGCGCGTCCCCGCGTTGCAGAGAAAGCGGGTAGAGCGTCTTGCGCCGACCGGTCTTCGTGCTGCGCGCAGCGCCGCTCGCGACCGCCTCGAGAGCCGCTCCGAGGAGGGGGTTGACCTCTCGCGCGTCAAGCCCCTCCCGGAGTCGCCAGCGCACGCCGCCGACGCACTCGTACAATTAACGCTCCGAGACGCGGACGAGGTGGAAGACGAGTTGTGCGCCGTCAGGTGAAATGAGCTCGAGGGTGAACCCCGGGAGGTTGTGAAATTCCGAAAGCAGCTTGGCGGCGTCGCTGCCCGGCTCCACCAGGTGGAGTTTGGCTTTGCCGTGAGAAAAGTCGACCTCCTTGGGCGGCTCCTCGGGAGCCCCGAACTTCCCGAGCTTGAGTCTGCCGGACAGCACTTCGAACTCAAAGCCGTGCTCGCGGCGGAGGGCCTGCTCGAAATCATGGGATGCGGTGTCGGGGCGCGAGCGCTCACGCAAGGTGATCGCGACTCCGCCGGCAACGAAGGGCTCATCGGACCCGAGCTCCGAGAAGCACCGCTTCACGCCGGGCGCCTCAGGGTCAGGGAACTCGATTCGATCCTGGAGCGGTATCTCCCTGGGTGCCGGCGCGATGAGCACCCGCCGCACGACGCGCTGTGGTCCCGCCTCGAACTCGCACACCATGGGCGCACGGTACTGGCCGCGGCTCCAGTCAAGGGCAAGGGTGTTGATGTCGGGGCCTCCCCCGGGCGCTGACTGAGCTTGTGCCATGCCAGCGCAGAGCTCCGCAGCGAGCACGATCCCGAGAGCCAGATTCCGTGAGACCGTCTCGATTTGCACGGCGGCGCAGGGTAACACGCGCGTTGACAACACTCTCCCGCCGGGGGCATCGTTCGCTCCATGCGCTGTTTTGCCTGCAACGCAGCCTCGGATCTCGCACCGGGAGGACGCGTCGGATTTCGAGACACGTGCGGAGCTTGCGGCGCAGACCTCCATTCGTGCCGAAACTGCGCTCACCACGACCCGAGCGCTCACAATCAGTGCCGGGAGCCGCAAGCGGAATGGGTATCCGATCGGGAGCGAGCCAATCGCTGCGACTGGTTCGCGCCCGGGGACGCCCAAGGAGGCGCCATCGCGGCGGCCCAAACCAAGGCGCGCTCGGCGCTCGATGCACTGTTCAAGGCGCCCAAGAAAAGCTAGGCGGCCCCGGAGCGGACTTCGGCTTGGAGCGCCAGAACTCCCGATCGGCCAGGGATCGTCCCGAGGACGAGGTCCGCGACGGGGATGCGATCGGGCTCGGCGAGGAGTCCTCGCGCCTCATCCGCAAGGGCCGTAAAGGCAACGCCCTCGGATCGGCATGCGCTGAGAAAGCTTGTAAACCAGGCCCGCTTGTACATCCCTTCGATTTCCGCATGGAGGGTCAGGACGTTGAGCGCCTCCGGCGCGAACCATGAAAGGTAGGAGCGGGTGAGGCGCTCCTCGGGATACTCGGGGCGGCCGAGGAGCTCGTCGAGCGTGGGAAGGGTGGTCGGGATCTGGAGCGTTCGGAAGGTGTGCCCCCCGGCCCGCGGGTAGAAAGGCGTGCGGCCCCGCGTGTCGCTCGCATAGAGGAGCCCTGCGGCATCGTATGCCGCGAGCGAGTGCGCGTTGGCCTGCCAGCCGGCGGCTGCGGCCGTTGCGGCACGTGTTCCGAAGACCTCCTCGAATGCGGAAAGCGCGCGTCCAAACTCGAGGCTCGTCTCGGCAGCGGACAGCTTGTGGAGTTTGTCCTGCCAACGGATGTGATCCCAGCAGTGAATCCCCACCTCGAAGCCGGCCTTGCGCACCGCCCGAAGGATTCCCGCGTGTCGGCGAGCGATCATCGGACCCGGGAGCAGGATACCGTTCAGCAGCGTCCGGATCCCGTAGATCGCAACGACATTCGTGCGGACCGTCTTCCCAACGAAGCCCGGTCGGAAGACCCGCGCGAGGGCGCGCCCGGTATTGTCAGGACCCAAGGAGAAATAGAAGGCCGCGGGGATTCCAGCGCGGGAGAAGAGCTCCGCGAGCGCGGGAACGCCTTCTCGCGTCCCGCGCTCGGTGTCCACGTCGACCTTGAGAGCCAGCCGGACCGTCGACATTCGTCTCGCTCCGCCGGGCTGGCGTTAGGCCGGCGGAAGCTGCGCGAGGCAAAAGTCCAGTGTCTTGCGGAGCGCTGTGGCGAGATCGACCTTTGGGTGCCAACCCAGGTAGTGCTCTGCATTGCGAATCGAAGGCGTGCGGGTCGGGATGTCCTGGTAGCCTTCTCCGTAGTAGTCCTTTGACGGTACGTCAATCCAGGTCACTTGCTTGGCCACGTCTTCAAATCCCGGGTAGGAGGAGATCTGCGAAATCAGCAGATCGGCCAGATCTCGGATGGAGATCTCATTCTGGGGATTGCCGATGTTGAAGATCCTTTGGTCCGCGCAGCCGTCGCGATTCTCGATGATGGTCGTGAGCGCCTCGAGCGCGTCCCCGATGTAGAGGAAGCATCGGCGCTGGTAGCCACCGTCCACGACGCGCAGGTCTTGGCGGCGCAAAATGTTGCCGATGAACTGGGTGAGAACGCGCGAGCTCCCTTCGCGGGGGTCGAGGACGTCGTCCTGGCGCGGGCCGATCCAGTTGAAGGGGCGGAAGATCGTATAGCGCAGGCCTTGCTCGATTCCGTAGGCATGGATCACACGATCCAGCAGCTGCTTTGAGCAGGCATAGATCCAGCGGTGCTTGTTGATCGGGCCCACGACCAGCGGAGTCGTCTCTTCCTGGAACGCCGCGTCCGTACTCATCCCGTAGACCTCGGAACTCGACGGGAAGGCCACACGCTTTCGACTCGCAACGCAGCGCCGCACGATCCGCAGATTGGCTTCGAATGTGAGCTCAAAGACCCGCAGCGGATGGCGGACGTAGGAGATGGGGGTTGCGATCGCGACGAGTGGCAGGACAACGTCGCAGCGATCGATGAGGCGATCGACCTCGTCGGGACTCTGCGTGATATCCGCCTGCGTAAAGTGGAAACGCGGGTGCGGGAGAAACTCCGTAAGCCTCCCCGATCCCAAGTCTACGCCGTAGACGTTCCAGTCTTTTGTCTTGAGGATGTGCTCGGTGAGATTGCTACCGATGAATCCGTCACACCCGAGTATCAGTACGTTCTGCGACATCGCCCCCTCCTTCCGGGTCCCTCCGAGATCCGAGTATTCCAAACTGAGTGCCCACGGCGGGCGGACGCCACGCGCGCGCGTCCCCCGGGCTAAAGTCCAGGAGTTCAACGGCCCCGGACTTCGCCGCTATGGTCAGCGGCTCGCAGCGCAGCACGAGTCCCGGCGGACCGCTTCCCTTCGCCGCCCGCGCCCGCCAGACATAAAGGCGCCCCGCCTGGGTCTCCGTGAAGGCACCGGGGAAGGGGCGCGTTACAGCTCGAACGAGATTCACGATCTCGTCTGGGCTGCGCGCCCAGTCGATTCTCCCGTCCTCCGGCCGGCGACGACCGAACTTTGTCGCCCGTGCGTGATCCTGCGGAATCCGGGGCGCGCGCCCTTCCTTGAGTTCATCGAGCCTTCGCTCAAGGACGACGCAGGCAGCCTCAGTGACCTTCGCCATGACCTCGAACGCCGTCTCTGCCGGACCAATCTCCACGCGTTCTTGGTCGACGATATCGCCTGCGTCGGCGCGCTCTACCATGTAGTGAAGCGTTGCGCCGCTCTCGCTCTCGCCGTGGAGGACCGCCCAGTTGACGGGTGCGCGGCCGCGGTACTTCGGCAGCAGCGAGCCGTGCATGTTGAACGCGCCAAGTCTCGCTAGCGCGAGGATCTCGCCCGGGATGAGGCTGCGGTAGTAGAAAGAGAAGATGAGATCCGGTGCGAGCTGACGAATCGTCTCGCGGCTCGTCGCGTCGCGCAGGCTTTCGCTCTTCCACACCGGAACGCTATGGCGCTTCGAAAGCTCGGAGACCGAGCGAAACCACTGGCTCTCCCCGACGTCGTCCTCGTGCGTAAAGACCCCGACGACGTTCTCGCCGCGGCGCAGCAGGATCTCGAGGCAGCGGTACCCCACCTCTCCATAGCCGAACACGAGAATGCGGCAGCTATTCGGGTCGGGGCTCATGGATCTTCTTGATCACATAGGGAGGGCGGCGGCGCACTTCCTGGTAGATGCGCGCCACATACTCGCCCATGATCCCAATGCCCGTGATGCAGATGCCCTGGAAGAAGAACAGAATTCCAATGAGGGTGAAGACTCCCTCGACCTCGGGGCCGACGACCAGGCGGCGAATCGCGAGCAGAAGAACGAGAGCTCCGGACAGGGCGGACACGATGAGGCCTACCAGGCTGAAGGCTTGGAGCGGCGCCGCGGAAAAGCCCGTCACGAGATCGAAGTTGAGTCTTACAAGGCGATACAGATTGTACTTTGAGCGGCCGCCGAGGCGCGGTGCGTGCTGCACGGGAACATCGACGGGGTTGCTCGCGTAAAGGGCCGCGAGCGCGGGAACGAAGGTAATCGATTCATTGCTCTGGAGGATGAGATCCACAATCTCTCGCCTGTAGGCGCGCAGCATGCACCCCTGGTCGCGCATGTTGAGACTCGTGGCGCGCGATCGCAGGGCATTGACGATTCGCGAGGCGCTCTTTCGGAACCGAGAGTCTTGGCGATCGACCCGGTAGCCGCCGGCCACGTCGTGTCCCTTGCGGATCGCGTCGACAAGCTTGGGAATCTCCTCGGGAGGATCCTGCATATCGGCGTCGAGCGTGATCACAACCTCGCCTCGAGACTGCCGAAGCCCTGCGAGGACGGCCATGTGCTGGCCGAAATTGCGGCTGAACTCGATGATCTGAATCTGGGCGGGCCGCAGCCGCTGGAGTTCGAGGAGCAGGGGGACGGACCCGTCTTTGCTGCCGTCGTCGGTGAAGACGATTTCCCAGGACGTCCCAAGCTCGTCGAGAACCTTGCTGAGGCGGTCAAAGAGCGGGCGCAGGTTCTCCGCCTCATTAAAGACGGGGATCACGACCGAAAGGAAAGGTCGCAGGAGGCCCTCCGAGGAGGTTAGGTCCGCCACGCTATTTGAACGCCTCCCGCATTGCTGCGATCACGCGGTCTTGATCCGCGTCTGTCATCGTCGGGAAGAGGGGGAGGCTCACGATCCGCTCGCCGATCCTTTCCGCTTCCGGAAAAGCTCCCAGGCGATAGCCAAAGCGCTCTTGGTAGAAGCGAAAGACGTGAACCGCCGGGTAGTGGACCCCGATGCCGATCCCACGCGCCTTCATGGCCGCGATGAATCCGTTCCGGTTCATCCCCGCGCGTTCAACTTCCAGGACTGGCGTAAAGAGGTGCCAGGAATGGCGGTGCGGATACGAGGGGGCCTTGGGCAAGCGGAGCTCGGGCCACCCTTCGAGGAGCTCGAGGTAGCGCTCGGCGAGGGCGCTCCGGCGTGCGATGAAGCCGTCGAGGTCCTTTAGCTGATGGAGGCCCAGTGCGGCCTGGAGATCCATCATGTTGCACTTGAAGCCTGGCGCAGAAATATCGTAGGGGGCGCCGGTAGCGCGAGCCGCTGGCCCCAGTTCCTTGCGCTCGATTCCATGGAAGCGAAGCCGCTCGACCACGGCGGCGAGGCGCGCATCGCTTGTGGTGAGGCACCCGCCCTCGCCGGTCGTCATGTTCTTGTTCGGGTGGAAGCTGAAGACCTGCGTGTCGCCGAAGCTTCCGATTCGCCGACCGCGGTGCTCCGCACCGATCGCGTGTGCGGCGTCCTCGAGGACGCGCAGGCCATGGCGGCCGGCGAGCGCATAGAGTGCGTCCTGGTCCACGGGGAGCCCCGCAAAATGCACGGGCACGAGAACCCGCGTTCGCTCGGTCACCGCGGCTGCGACCCGTTCCACGTCGAGGTTCAGGGTGCGGGGATCGACATCGACGAAGACAGGCGTTGCGCCCGCCTCAACGATCGTGTTTGCCGTAGCCACGAAGGTAAGGGGCGTCGTGATGACCTCATCCCCAGGCTGGAGATCCATGGCCAGGAGTCCGAGGTGCAGACCCGCGGTCGCCGACGAGAGGGCCAGAGCGTGGGGAGCGAAGAGATAGTCCTTCAGAGCGCCTTCGAAGCGCTCGACGCGCGGACCCGTCGTGATCCAGCCCGAGCGGAGGCAGTCCTCCACTTCCTGGATCGCCGATTCACTAAGGGTAGGGCGCGAAAAGGGGAGAAAATCCCCGGGTGCGTTCATGCTCAGCCTGAGCCCCCCTCCTGCGGACGCTACCACAGCCTCTCGCCTGATCTCCTGAAGAGGATCTTAATTCACCCGCGGGGCGCTGGCGCTGAAGACGCGCTCCGGCGGGGAGTTAAGTCGTGCGGCTGCAGTCCCGATATGAACTCGGTGAATGATCCGCGCGCCAAGGACACCTGGACCGTCTTCAAGATCATGGGCGAGTTTGTGGAGGGTTTTGAAACCCTTCGGCCGGTCTGGCCCGCCGTGTCGATCTTTGGGAGCGCGCGGATCCGCCGCGGACACCGCTACTACAAAGACGCGGTGCAGGTGGCTGAAGCCCTTTCCAAAGCCGGCTTCTCCATCATTACGGGCGGCGGCCCCGGGATTATGGAGGCCGCCAACCGGGGGGCGCGCAAAGGGAAGGGCCGCTCCATCGGCCTCAACATCAAGTTGCCCCACGAACAAGAGCCCAATCCCTTCACGGACGCGGTCGTGCACTTCGACTATTTCTTCGCACGCAAGGTGATGTTCGTGAAGTATGCCTGCGCCTTTGTAGGGCTTCCTGGCGGATTTGGGACGCTGGACGAGATCTTTGAGGCGCTCACCCTAAAGCAGACGCAAAAGATTCACGACTTCCCGGTGATCCTGTTCGGAAGCGACTATTGGTCCGGCATGGTGAAATGGATCCATGACCGGATGCTCGAAGAGCGCATGATTTCGCGCTCGGATCTTCGACTTTTTACGCTCACGGACGAGGTGGATGAGGTCGTGGCCGCCATCCGCCGGCACTACCGGATGCGCCAGCGTCGCCGGGGTCCGCGCGCCGGCAACGGTCGCGACACGCCCTAGTTTCGCCTGCGCCGGGGCTTCATCCCGAACCCATCGGGCTGCAACACTTGCGACCAATGGATCGGCCGCGACGGCGGCCCGCGACGAGCCCGGGGCCGCTGGCGGGGTCCCGCCGGCTTTGCGGTTCGTACGGTGAAGGGGTCAGGTGACGAAGCTAGCGCACGAGAAACTGGAAGAGGGTGTGGCCCACTTGAATTTCGTCGCCGTTTGTGAGCACCGCCGAGCGAATCTTCTTGCCGTTGAGCTTCGTTCCGTTGGTCGACTGGAGATCCTCGATGGTGTGGCTCTGGCTCGTGGAATCGTAGGAGATGAGGGCGTGCTCGCGGCTAATGCCTTCATCGAGCAGGGTGATGTCTGTCGTCGGGTTTCGGCCGATCAGGGTCTCCTCGCCGCCAAGCTCGTAGGTCATGCCCTCGAAGCCGCCATTGCGGATCACGAGCGTGGCGCGCGGACCCTTCGGCGGGGGATTGGGGGTCTCGGAAGACGAGCTTTGTCCGCGGGGCTCTGACATTGCCAGGGCGCTATCGGCGGGCGTGGAGTTGCGCTTGAGTGGGCGGTCCCGGGGCCAAAGGCCTCAGAGCCGGCGGTGCAGCAGGGCGGGCAGCGACATACGAACGCGGTCCTGATCCTCCAGGCGGCAATCGGCAAGCGCCACGCCCGGGTGGTCGGCGACCTGTGCGAGCACCAAGCCCCAGGGGTCGATGATGAGCGAGCGGCCGTAGCTCGAGCGCGTCTCGTTATGGCGACCCCACTGTGCGGGCGCAAGCACGAACGCCTGATTTTCAATCGCACGGGCGCGGAGCAGGACTTCCCAGTGATCCTTGCCTGTGTGGGGCGTAAAGGCGCTGGGAATCGCGAGCCACCTTGCGCCCCGTGCGGCGAGGTCCCGATAGAGTTCTGGAAAACGCAGGTCGTAACAGATCGAAAGGCCAAGGGGCCCGAACGGCGTCTCCGCGAGAACGATCTCTTTGCACGGTGCAATCGCCGCAGACTCGGCGTAGCGGGCGCCGCCTGCCTCGCGCAGGTCCACATCGAACAGATGAATCTTCCGGTAGACAGCCGCAATCTCGCCGGTGTCCGAGACGAGGACGCTCGTATTCCAGACCCGCGCGTCCCCGGCGATTCCTTCGGGAAAGCTTCCCCCGACAATCCACATGCGATGCACACGCGCTGCGTCTCGCAGCACGCTCACGATCTCACCGTCCAGCGTTTGTGCGCACGGGATCGGGCCGCCCTCGCGACGCAGGTAGGCGAAATTCTCAGGCAAGCCAGCGAGCTGAGCGCCGAGGGACGCGGCCTCCGCGAGGAGGCTGCGGGCCGAGGCGAGGTTCGACGCCACGTCGTCGGTCGAGGTCATCTGGATCACGGCCGCGCGGACAGACGGCATAGGCATGAGGATATCGGGCGGCGGCGCTCCTGCGACCCGGCAGGCGGTCAGGACCGAAAGTTCGCTGGATCGATCCCCGTCCTTCGAATCACATCGTAGAAGTCTTTGCGGTCCTTGCGCGCCAAGCGCGCCGCGCGGCTGATGTTGCCTCCGCAGCGGCGGAGCAGGCCAATGACGTACCGGGTCTCAAACGCGCGCTTGGCATCCTTGAAGGACGGGATCTCCTGATCCTCGGTTGCGAGCAGCAGGGCTTCGGCTGTCACCGCGCCTCCCGCCGCCAGCCGGACGGCTTGATGGATCCGGGCGCGCAGCTCGCGCACGTTTCCCGGCCAAATCTCGTTCAGCAGAAGATCCCGCGCTTCGGTTGTGAAACCGACTGGCTTTGTGCCGGCCTCCGCAGCGCTCGCGGCGAGAAAATGGGCGGCCAGGGGGAGGATGTCCTCGCGGCGCTCAACCAGAGGAACGAGGGAGATCGTGTGATGCGGGATGTCGGCGAAGGGCGAGAGCCCCCCCCGTTCGGTCGTTGCGACAAGGCGGGCGCGCAAGGGCACCGCTTGGAGGCTGCCTTCCGCTCGATAGGTCCCCTGCGAAAGCGCCGCGAGCAGCGATGCGCGCAGATCTGCGCGGAGAAGCTCGATTTCGTCAAGCAGCACCGTCCCGTCCGCGGCCCGTTCGAAAAGACCCACGTGTGGCTCGGGGATCACCGGATGCTGACCCGCCGCGCAGCCCAAGAGCTCGCGTGCCTGGAGCGACTCTGGGATCGAGCCGCAGGCCACAATCAGGAAGGGACGGGAACTGCGCGGTCCCCAGGCGTGCACCGCCCGTGCGACGAACTCCTTGCCCGACCCCGAAGGCCCCGACACCAGAACAGGTAAGTCTGTCCGCGCTGCTGCGCCGGCCTGCTCGATCACGCGCTGCGTGGCTCGACTTGCGCCGACGATCCTGTCCTCGCGACGGCGGCCCACCGGCCGCTCGGAACCGATTGCTTCTAGAGACGGAGCGGTTTGCTCCATAGGCTCGGCCATGACCATGGCGAAATCCCCCCCCCGCGGTCCTCCCGCCGCCGAAAACTATTTGAAAAGCAAGGGAGTTGTCAACCAATTTGCGAGTCCGGAGGCACTCCGCTCTGTTTTCCTCCTGCGGGCTCCGAGCCTTGACGGGGGTGGCGCCTGCGTGGTAGCGGGGTGGGGAGGAGGGGGGGCGATCCAAACCGAGCTTCGACCACTGCCTGGCACGGGACCCACTCCCCGCGTCCGCCTGCTGCCCGACCCCCTGATCGACCAGATTGCGGCCGGCGAGGTCGTTGAACGACCGGCGTCCGTGGTGAAGGAGCTGGTCGAAAACGCCGTTGATGCGGGTGCGACGCGGGTGCGTGTCGAGGTGCGCGAAGGCGGGACTGCCCTCATCGCGGTGACCGACGACGGGCACGGCATGACCCCGGAGGACGCCCGGCTCGCCCTTCAGCGCCACGCGACGAGCAAGCTCACCGCCCCCGAAGATCTGCAGCGCATCCGGAGCTTCGGGTTCCGTGGGGAGGCCCTCCCCGCGATCGCCTCGGTCTCCCGCCTTCGCTTGCAGACCCGCCCGGCGGGGGCGGCGGAGGCCTTCGAGCTCCTCGTCACGGGAGGGGAGCTCGTCCGCGAGCGCGCGACGGGCGGCCCGATCGGCACGCGGGTCGAGGTTGCGGATCTCTTCGCCCAGGTTCCGGCCCGGCGGAAATTCCTAAGAGCGGCCTCTACGGAATGGGGTCATGTGACCGACTGGCTCGCGCGGGCTGCCCTCGCCTGGCCAAGCATTCACTTTGACGTTCGTCGCGACGACCGCAGCGCGATCACGTGGCCCGCCGCGGCAGAGCCCCTTGACCGAATCGCCGCGGTCCTCTCGGAGGACGAGGCCGGGGCGCTCGTACCGTCGGAAGGTCGGGAGGGGGAGGTCCGAATCCTGGCCTTCGCCTCCCGCCCGGATTGGCACCGCGCGACCGGCGACAGCATTCACCTCTTCGTGAACAGCCGACCCGTGCGCGATCGGGTTTTGCGGCACGCCGTTGTGGAGGTCTATCGCGACCTTCTCCCGCGCGGGAGGTTCCCCGCAGCGCTCGTCTTTGTCGAGCTCCCGTACTCTGCCGTCGACGTCAACGTGCATCCGGCGAAATGGGAAGTGCGTTTTGCGGATCCAAGAGGCGTTCACCAGCTGATCACCCGGACCTTGCGAGAGGCAATCGTGCGGCGCAGCTGGATCGCAGGGTCAGCGGCGCCCGCGTCGGCACTGCAGAGGCGGGAGGAGGGGAAGGGGGCGTTAGGGACCGCGTCGACGACCGACTGGATCTTTGCCCGCCCCGCGGAGGCGCATAGTTCAGTCGATGAAGATCGGGTACCTGCGCCCCAAGTCCTGGGAGAGGCTCCCGGCCAAACGCTCGCGCCCCTAAGCACGGCCCTCCCGCTGCAATTTTCCGACCTTCGCCTGATTGGTCAGCTCCTCGCCACCTACCTCGTGTTCGAAGGCAAGGACGGTCTCGTGCTGATCGATCAGCACGCCGCGCACGAGCGGGTGCTGTACGAGCGATTGCGTACAAGCTGGGCTGCGGGTGGGGTGCCTCGCCAAGCTCTTCTTTCTCCCTTGGTTGTCTCGGTGGGAGTGGCCGAGACGGTTGCTGCTGCGGCCGCAGCGGATTCCCTCCTGGGCCTGGGCTTTGAGCTTGAGCCTTTCGGGGATGATGCGATCGCGGTGCGCGCCATCCCCTCGCTCCTTGCGGGCCAGGATCCCGCACCCCTCGTGAGAACTCTGGCCGAGGAGCTTCTTGCGGCCGGGCGCGCCGGCGCCGATCAGACTGCCACGGTGCGGCTTCTTCCCGAGCTCGATCGTGTATGCGCAACGCTTGCGTGTCACTCCGCCCGAAGAAAGGGCGATGTGCTGAGCCCGAAAGAGCAGCAAGCCCTCGCGGAAGCGCTGGACACCATTCCCTGGGCTCCCACCTGCCCCCATGGACGTCCCATCGCACTGCCCCTGGATCGTGCGGAGATCGAGCGGCGCTTTGGTCGCCGCTGACCCGAGAGGAAAGGGGGCGCTACCCTAGGCCCGCACTCTCAAGAGATTTCCCCCATGAAGCACGAAGATCCGCGGCCGCCCGTCGTGGTCGTGACAGGGCCGACGGCGTCGGGCAAGAGCGCCTGCGCGATCCGTCTCGCCGGGCGCTTCCAAGGCGAAATTGTGAACGCGGACTCGATGCAGGTGTACCGGTACCTCGACATCGGTACCGCCAAGCCAAGCGCAAAAGAGCGCACCCGCGTCCCGCACCACCTGATTGACGTCGTGCTTCCCAACGAGATCTACAGCGCTGGTCGCTATAGCTCGGATGCGCGCGCAGCAGCGGCTCGAATCCACGCGCGCGGGCAGGCGGTCTTTCTGACCGGCGGAACAGGCCTCTATATCCGCGCCTTCCTCGCGGGTCTGCTGGGAGGCGGCGGCGCAGACGAAACCCTGCGGCTCCAGCTCGAAGAGGAGCACGCCACCGCAGCCGCCGCGGGCGATCCCCTCCGGCTGCACAGGCGTCTTGCGGGGCTCGACACCGCAGCGGCGGAACGAATTCACCCCCACGATCTGCGGCGCGTGATCCGGGCCCTCGAGCTCTGTCTCCGTGCGGGCGGCGCGGCCTCCGCGATTCGCAGGGCCCACGGTTTCGCCGATCAGCCCTACCGCACGCTGCACTTGGCCCTTGATCCCGGGCGTGAGGAGCTCGACCGGCGCATCGACCTGCGCTGCGAAGCCATGATCGAGTCCGGCCTTCTGCGCGAGGTGCGGGCGCTGCGTGCGCTCGGGTACGGGGCTGAGCTGCGTTCGATGCAGGCGATCGGCTATCGGCATATGGCACCGGTCGTGGACGGCGCCGACACCCTTACGAACGCCGTCGCGGCCATGAAGCGGGACACGCGCCAGTTCGCACGCCGCCAGCGGACGTGGATTCGCAGTGTTCCGGAGGCTCTGCCGCTACATCCCGACGACGAGGACGCCATCGTGAAGTCGGTCGAGGCGTTTCTTCGAGGCTAGCCCCGCGTGGCTGCTAGGAGGGCGGGGACGTGTAGTCGATCCCGAATTTCACGTTGACAGCGGGATTCGGGTAGTCGACGAGCGCATCCGACTTCTCGACCGGGTCGAAGAGCGGTGACATCTCCGTACCCGGGAACGGGAGCAGGACAATCCCTGGCAGAAGCTCGATGCAGCCGGTCGCAGCCCGGATCCCCGCGGCCCCGAGCTGCACTCCCGTAATCCAGAAGAAACCGGGCACGGTGTAGGCGATCCGGACGGCACGGGTGTCATCGATATCGCGCAAGTGGGTATAGACGGTCTTGCCCGCCACAACCGGCGAAAGAACAAGATCGAGCGGTGCGAAAAAGAGATTCCCGAGCGAGCGCTTCAGCGTGTCGTACCCGGCATGGGCCGGGCGCGGCGCCACGCACAGGAGCGAGAGTACGAGCGCGAGGCTCGCGACAAGGCGCACAGGCGAGATCACGGCACTCCTCCCCTTAGGTCGAGTCGACTCGACCCGTTCTTTCGACCCACCGCGTCGACAAGCTCGACCGGCCAGCCTGTCGATGAGCGTCGAGCGGCTTCTCGGATGCACGGCAGTCGGCGACGGCCGCGTGTTCCCCCACAGCAAGGCGACCCACTTGCGAGCGTACGAGGCACACGCATCGATTGTCAAGCAATCGTTTGTGGGGACGCTGGGTTGGTCCTGTTCCTGCGAGTCGAAGCATGGACCTGGCACTTCCTCGCTCGCGGTGCGCCGCGTACCTTGGTGCGCTGTGACCGCTGCCCATCCCCCCATCATTGCCATCGTCGGCAGACCGAACGTTGGCAAGTCGAGCCTTTTCAACCGATACGCCGGCCGCCGACGCGCCTTGGTGGAGGACACCCCCGGCGTGACCCGGGACCGCATCGTCGAGGCGGTGGAGGTCGGCGGTCGGCGGGTCCTCGTGGTGGATACCGCCGGATTCGATCCCGAAGCCGAGGCGGGCCTTCCCGCCGCCATTCAGGCCCAGGCACAAGCCGCGGTGGATGAGGCGGACGCCATCCTCTTTGTGGTCGATGCGAAAGCGGGCTGTCTGCCTGAAGACGAGGCCATCGCCCGGGCCCTGCGGCGCACCTCCAAGCCGGTCGCCGTCGCCGTGAACAAGGTCGACCGGCCGCTTCACGCCGACCGGGTCGCAGATTTCTTCCGCCTCGGGATCGAGCGAACCCGCCCGGTCTCCGCCGAACATGCGACCGGCGCATGGGACGCCCTCGAGGAGCTGGTCGCGGCGCTACCCGCAGCGGCTGAAGCTGCAGCGCCCGAATCCGAAGATGGGGCGATTCGCGTGGCCATCGTGGGCCGGCCCAACGTGGGGAAGAGCTCACTCGTGAACCGCTTGGCGCGTACGACGCGCGTTGTCGTCGGCGATACGCCAGGCACGACCCGCGACGCCACCGACACGCGAATTGAACGCGGGGACCAAGCGTACGTGCTGATCGACACCGCCGGACTGCGCCGTCCCGGCAAGCGCCGGCAGGCGGTCGAGCGGGGGAGTGCACTCATGGCGGTTCGGAGCATCGAACGGGCCGACGTGGCGCTTGTTCTGATCGACGCGAGTGAAGGCTTTACGGATCAAGACGCTCGCGTTGCGAGCCTTGTGCGCCAGTGCGGCTGCGCCGCTGCGGTCGTGGCGAACAAATGGGACCGGATGGAGGAGCGTCCCCTGGATGAGCGCAAGCGCGTGCGGGATGAAATCGCCCATGGCCTGCGTTTCATGGCGGATGCTCCAGTTGTCACGATCTCCGCGCGCACCGGAAAGGGCGTCGAGGCGCTCTTTCCCACGGTTCACAAGCTCGCCGCGGCAGCGGATCGGAGGATTTCGACGTCGGAGCTGAACCGCTGGCTCCGCACCACGACCGCACTGCACGAGCCGTCGATGGCGCAGCGCGGACCTCGGCGGCGCCCGATCAAGTTCTTCTATGTGACGCAGACCGCCGTTCGACCCCCTACCTTCGTGCTCTTTTGCACAGAGCCAGCCGCGGTGAAGCCCGCCTACCGCAGATTTCTCGAGAACCGCCTGCGCGAGAGCTTTGACCTCGTCGGGACGCCCGTCCGCCTACGGCTCCGGGCGCGCGACGAAGCGGCCGACGCAAACCCGCGCCGCAAGCGCTGACTGCTCGACACGAGAGAGGTTAGACTCCGCCCGCGCAGCGTCCTGTGCCTTCCGCGCAAGGACCCAGCACGCGGCTTTGAGCCGCAACACGAGGGGTGTCTTGGCCCGAGGAACGCAGCCCACAGCCCACACCACACTGGAGGAGATCGAGAGCATCGCCGATCGCATCGCCAGTTGGATTGGCGCGAACCCCGTTGCCGTCATCGCACTCGCCGGCTCGATCCTGCTCGCGGCTGGGGCCTATGGGGGATGGGTCGCATGGCAGTCCGGCCGTGAGGACCGCGCCTCGTTCGCACTCGCAAGCCTCGAACGGGAATATCTGAAGGCGATGGGCGCTCCGCCGGGGGCGACAGAGATCACAGAGCCCGCAAATCCGGAAACCGGCAAGGCGCTCCGGCAAGAGTTCGCCCATAAGCTCCTCGCGATGGCCGAAGCGAATCCCCGCACGTCGGCTGCCACCGTGGCTCGCCTCACCGCGGGTGATCTCCTGGCTGCAGCGGGTGCCCCCGAGAAGGCATTCGACGCGTGGCAGGCCGCTCTTGGCGGGGTCGGGCGGAATCCCGCACTTCGGGGGATCGCGCTGCGCCGCGTGGCGACGGCCCTCGAAGCGCAGGGCAAGTGGAGCGAAGCCGGCGCCGCCAACCTCGAAGCCGGTGAGCTCGCGGGTTTCCCGCTCCGAGACTGGGCGCTGGCCGATGCCGCGCGTTGCTACGCGGAAGCCGGGGACATGGTCCGCGCCATCAGCATTGCCACCCGAGTGGAGAGCAACGGAGCATCCGAAGGCCTCCCGCCGCATCTGGCCGCTCAGCTCGCGGAGCTGCGGGCGCGCGGCGCAACCAGCGCCGCGGGCGCGGCCGCCAAAGCGCCTTAACTCCATCCCGGACGATCTCCCGCGGCCCCCCCCAGCCCCGATTAATAGCGTCCGATAAGATTGATTATGTCAAATTATGGAAATCGGCGAGCGATCGGCTCGGCCTCTTCCGGGACGAGGCTCCCAGCCCCAAGACGCGTGGTTCGCGTCACTCCGACCTGGGGTTTTGCACGAATTCGGCCGTGTGCTATTAGCGGCCTCCGCTTTGCACGCCGACTACTCCACTCAGTCCGGTCATGAATGCAGCGCGAAGTTCAGCGAGCTTCGTGAGCGTTTCGCCGCGTTTGGGCAAGCGCACGTATTCCGGTTCTGGGAGGCACTCGGCAGTTCTTCCCGGGCCCGCCTCGCGGCACAGGCGGCCGGGCTTGATCTTGCCGCGCTCGCTGCGGCAGATCAGGCGACGCGCGCCCTCGCCGCTCCCGGAGCCAGGCGGCTAGAGCCAGCTCCGATTGAGCGCCTTCCCGGTCACGGTGGCGATCCCAAGCTGGCCCTGGCCGCGACCGTGCGCGGAGAGGAGATTCTCGCCGCCGGCCGGGTCGCCGCCCTGGTGGTTGCGGGTGGCCAGGGCACGCGGCTCGGCTTTGACGGACCCAAGGGGGCGTTCCCCCTAGGTCCACTCACAAATCGCACACTTTTCGAGCAGCAGGCTCAGAGAATCCAGGGGCTGCGTCGTCGTTACGGACGCTCCCTTCCCTGGTACATCATGACGAGCGAGGCAACCGATGCACAGACCCGCGCCCTCTTTCGCAGTCACGCTTTCTTTGGCCTACCGGAAGGCGAGGTCTATTTCTTCCAGCAGCAGATGATCCCTGCCTTCGATTTCGAGGGACGCCTGATCCTCGATCAGCCCGACCACATCTTTGAAAGCCCGAATGGACACGGTGGGTCGCTGACCGGTCTCGCAACCTCGGGAGCGCTCGATGACATGGAGCGCCGCGGGGTGGGCTCGATCTACTACTACCAGGTCGACAACCCACTCGGGCGCATTTGCGATCCTGTGTATCTCGGCTTCCATGCTGCAGCGGGTGCGGACATGTCGTGCAAGGTGATCGCGAAGCTCGATCCGCTCGAGAAAATGGGAGTCATCGCGCGCCTGGACGGTCGGGTCGGAGTCGTCGAGTACACAGAGCTTGACGACGCACACCGCTACGCCCGAGACCCGAATGGGGAGCTCGTGTACTGGGCTGGAAACATCGCCATCCACGTGATTGAGGTCGCATTTGCCCGCCGCGCTGCGCTAAATGCCGATCGCATTCTTCCCTACCACGCCTCCGCCAAAAAGATCCCGACGGTCGACGACAATGGTCGTACGATGCTACCGAGCGCGCCAAACGGTCGGAAACTTGAGCGATTCGTGTTCGACGCCCTCACCTCCGCGCGTGAGGTCATGGTCCTCGAAACGCGTCGCGGTGAAGACTACTCCCCGATTAAGAACGCCAACGGAGCCGATTCCCCGCAGACCGCCCGTCGCGACCTCATGGCGGTGTATCGCCGGTGGCTGGAGGAGGCGGGCGTCGAGGGATTCGACGCTGCGACGGCGATTGAGATTAATCACGCTGTGTTTGACGGACCCGACGACTTGCGCGCGAGCCGGATCCGACGCGTCGCTGAGGCTGGCGATGCGATTCGTATCGCGCCCGGAGTTGCTGAATGACGACACCCCGAACCAAGAAATCGAAGCAGAGCCGCAAGCCGGTCGAACGCGGCCGCACCGCCAGCGATGTCCAGAACGAGGACCGTAAGGCAAAGCTGGGTACGAAGTACGTCTGCTACTCGTGCGGCGCTCGCTTCTATGACCTGAACAAGCCCGAGCCCTTGTGTCCGAAGTGCGGGACCGACCAGCGCACCAAACCGAAGGACAGCCCGGCCACTGCCTCTCCCCCGCCGGCTCCCCCGAAGCGCCCGCCGCCTCGGCCGATGCCGGGCCTACTCGATGAGGAGGAAGAGGTCGTCCCCTTCGAGGAGGACATGGACCTCGATCTGGGCGATCTCGACACGACGGGCGATGAGCTCTTCGAAGAGGACACCGAGTCGCCGGAGGCCACCGAAGACGAGGCTGAGGAGCCATAAAAAATCGATGCAGGATTAAGGGGCTGTGTACTAGAAGGTAAAGGCAAGCCTCAGGACCCGCAGGAGCTCTCCCTCGCCTTCCCCAGCGCGCTTGGCTCGCTCCCTCTCCAGCTGTTGCTGCATGACCTCAACGTCCGCGAGCCGATCCGACAGATCTCGTTCGTGCGAGACTTGGCGATGAACTCGCTCGAACTCCTTAACTTGCTCGGCGATGAAGCCGTTACCCCGCGCTTCCGAATGGCCGAGCCGCGCCTTTTCCACAGCGGCCCGCATGCGAGCGACTTCGGCTTTCTGGGCGACGATCATCTTGTCGAGATCCGCTGTGGCGTAGCTGCGGAAGGGCCGGGGTTCGCTGTTTTCCGCGGCAATATTCCTTTGGTAGTTCCAATAGCCGCCCCCCCCCGCGCTCCCGAGCAGGACAAGGATCAAGAGAAGCCCATTCTTTGCACTGGACTGGGCCATAGCGGCGCACCTCCACCTGGCTGATATCTCTTCGGCCTGACGGAGACCCAGATGGAGCGCAGGCGGACGCTCGGACCGGCAGAGCCCCGATGGATTTTCCCTCTCCCGAGCGTCGTGGGTGCTGGGAAACGCTCCTGGTGCATCCCCAGCGGACTCCGGGCGAGCCTTGCGAGAAGATCCGCACCGATCTCGCCAAAAAAGCAGCCGAAGCCGGCCTTGTCTCTTGCCGCCGCGCGCTCGTCCGGCGCCGCTCGACCTTGACGCAATCGCCGGCGCTCCTTTGCGTTCTCACGGGTAGAGTGCTCGGTAGATGTGAAGGCTTCGCAAGACCCGCTTCACATAACCTCGAGTTTGTTCATAAGAAATCTCCTCGACCCACTCATCGTCCGCGAGATCAGCGCGTGCCTCGAGCCACCTCGATACGGCCTCTGGGCCTGCGTTGTAGCTGGCGATCGCCGCCGAGAGACGACCGCCGAAGCGTCGCACGAGCTCATCGAGGTACACGGCGCCAAGCCGAAGGTTTGTCTCCGGCGTGAAGAGGGCCTCGGCGGTAAAGCCTTCGATTCCAGCGAGTCGTGCAAGGTGCGCTCCCGTGGTTGGCATGAGCTGGAGGAGACCGCGGGCGCCGACCGGGGAGATCGCGGAGGGTTGGAACCCGCTCTCCTCGCGCATGATCGCGTAGACGAGGGGCGGGAGGTCAGGGCCCTTGCCCGCCACCGCACGTTCTACCGGTTCCCGAAACGCGAGTGGCCAGGCAAGACGCCACGGCTGCTCTCCGCTCGGCGGCGGCGCCTTGGCCAGCGCATCCCCGAAGCCATCGACCACCAGGCTTTGTCCGAGATGCGCGTCCCCCGCGCGCGCAAACAGATCCGCAAGCTCCACTCGGTCAGTAAGGCTCATTCGTTGACCATCGGCCGAACCCCGCCGGAGCAAACGCGACACTTCCTCCAAGGCTGCGCCGTCGAGGCCTGCCTCAAGCAAGATGCGGGGTCGCTCGACATCGGCGTCGCTGAGCACGCGCGGACCGAGCACCAAGGGAGCCGGCTCCGCTTGCACCGCTGGCGCGCGCGCTCGCGCGCGCCAGCCGTAATAAGTGAACGGAAAGTCATTCACCAGCGCGGCGTACAGGCTTTGAGCGACATCCTGTGCGCCAGCGCGCTCGGCAGCACGCGCGTTCCAGTAGCGGGCCTGTGCACGCGTTGCGCTGTCTCCCGCTGCCGCCTCGAGCCGCGCCAACCAGGTGCGTGCGTCGCCGAAGTCACCCGCCCGGTACGCGGACCAGGCGAGGCGCCAGAAGGCCTGCGGGACCAAGCTCAGATCAGCCGCCTGTTGCGAAACCGCGATGAAGTGCTCCCGCGCGCGGCCAGTTTCGCCCGCACCATCCAGAAGCTCGCCGGCGTACCAGTGCGCGAGCGCCGCCCAGTGGGGGCTGGCGGTGGCTGCGAGTTTCTCGAGTTCGGTCGCGCCGCGCGGGATATCCCCTGCCCGCGCGACCGCTCGCCCGCGGTACAGTGCGGCCTCTTCGTCCGGAGCCAGCGCTGCGAAGGCCTGCTCCGCCTCCGAGTAGCGCCGCAGACGAAATAGACAGATTCCACGCTGCTTTGCCGCTTCGGTGCGGGCTTCACCCTCGAGACCGTGCTCGAGCGCCCAGTTGAGGTCGCTCAGGGCCTCCTCGGTGTAGGCGCTGCGGAGCAGGACCTCCGCACGGGCGTGATAGTCACTGGCGCGACGCACGGGCACGCCGAGACCTGGTTCGAGGGAAGCGATCCGTTCCGCGGCGCGTCGGCCCTCGGGCGCAATGGGTGTGTCACGCCAGAGCTCGAGGTAGATCTGTGCCGCAGCAGCTGCGTCGCCTGCCGCTGCAAGCGAATCGGCAATCCGTCCGCGCAGCGCAGCTGCCCGGGATGGATCGGCCGTCTCTGACAGCGCAAGCTGCCATGACTTTCGCGCTGCGGCATCGTCTCCGAGGCCCGCCTGGGCGTCGCCCATGACCCGGTGCAGATCCGGAGCAAGCGGGGAGGAAGGCCGCTGTGCCTCAGCGTCTCGCACGGCCGCAATCGCCTCGGCGAACCGCTGCACATCAAGCAGGAATATCGCGCGAAGAAGGTGGGCGTGATCGGCGATGACTGGGTACTGCTTGGCGACCGCTGCGAAGAGCTTCGCGGCACGATCGACGTCTCCCGCCTTGCGGGCATCGATGGCCGCGCGGAGCGCCTGACCGGCACTCTGCGGGTGCGTCTCCGCGCCCGATGCCACCTCCGCGAAGGGGAACCGCGGAGGGAGGAGGAGAGCGAGGGAGAGGAGGAGTGCCGCGCGAAGCCGCGTTTGGCCGCCCGCGTGCGAATGCAGTCTTCGAGGCCCGTTGCGCAAGCACCCCCACATCGCCTTGAGTGTGCGAAAGCGGCCGCCCTCCTTCAACGCAGCCGCGCTAGCCTTCGAAGTCGTGGGCATCCCCGCTCTGCGCCGCGCGTTCCTCTTCGGGCTTGTCTCATGCGGTCTGGCCCTTTCCGACGCTTGTCGGTCGACGACCGTTTCTCCGCCGCTCCCTGCCTCGCCTGCATCTGCACCGCAAGGCTCCGCCCGCGCGCCTCGGGTGGGCCTTTGGGTGCTGTGCGAGGGATCGCAGCGAGTTCTCGAGCATCCCGACCGCGTGGCCGGTCTGCTGGCCGATGCGAGCCGGCTGGGTGTCACCGACCTCTTCGTCCAGGTCTACCGCAACGGGCGTGCATGGTTCGATTCCTCCGCCGCCGATGCGGCTCCCTTCGTAGCCGCGCGAGACGCGGCCGGTGCTGACCCACTGCGCGCTCTCATCAGTGCTGCCCACGCGCGGGGCTTGCGTGTCCACGCTTGGGTGAACGTGCTCTCGCTCGGATCGAATCGGGAGGCGCCAGTTCTCAGGGACCTCGGTTCGGCCGCGGTGCAGGTGGATCGGCGCGGTCGGTCGATACTCGAGTACCCACAGCTCGAGCTTCCAGCACCTGACTCGCAATTTCTTCGGCTCGGCACCCCCGCGCTCTGGCTTGATCCCGGTGCTCCCGGCGTCCCGCAGCGGCTGACTCGGATTTTCGCGGAACTCGCTGCGCGGTATCCCGAGTTAGACGGACTGCACCTCGACTACATCCGTCATCCCGACGTACTCCCCTTTTCCCCGGGCTCGCGCTTCGATGTGGGCCTTGACTATGGCTACGGTGCTGGCACGCGCGCCCGATTCACCCAGGAGACGGGGCTCCCCTCGCCTCTTGGTCCTCCGGGGGCTAGCGCAAATGCGTGGGATGCTTGGCGACGAGGACAGGTCACCGCGCTCGTGCGGGCCATCCGCGACGCGGTCCGTGCGGAGAAGCCCGCTCTCGCGATCTCAGCCGCGGTGTGGCCCTTCCCCGAACGATCCTATTTCTCTGTGTTTCAAGATTGGCCGGGATGGCTCGACGATGGCCTTTTGGACTTTGCCGTACCCATGCTCTACACGACGGACGACCGCTTCTTCCTGACGGAATTGCGTGCCTACCATGGGATCGCAAGTGATCGGATTTGGGTGGGGCTTGGTAGCTGGCTTTTCGCCGACGCGCCAGACCGCGCCGCGAACCAGCTCCGCAGAGCGCATTCTGCTGGCCTCGCCGGCGTCTCGCTCTTCTCCCATGACGCGTTCGCGGAGCATCCGGCGCTGCTTGAAGCGCTGATCGATCACGCTCCGTGAGCGCGAGAGCGCCTTTCGACACGTCTCCGCGCCGTGGCGTCGCCGATCGCACAAAGGACGCCGCCGGGAGCGGAGCTCATGAGCTCGACGCGTACGACTTCGCAGTCCCGACAGAACTTGTCGCAGGAGCCCACGCCCGAACGTGATCTCGCAAGGCTCCTCGTCCTCGATCGCGGTCGCGCTGGAACGCTCGCACATAGCCGTGTGCGCGAGCTTCCACAATGGCTTCGACCGGGCGACCTCCTCGTCGTGAATGCGACGCGGGTCTTGCGGGCACGGTTGCGCGGAAGGAAGGCGACAGGAGGAGCGGCCGAAGCGCTCCTCCTTGGGCCGTCCCATGAGCCAGGCTGCTTTCGGGCACTGCTGCGCTGCCGAGGACGCCAGCGCGTGGGTCAGCGCTTCGCTTTTGGCCCTTCGGGCAAAGAGATTCCGGCCGAACTGATCGCGCTTGGTCTTGAGGGTGAGATCGTCCTCGCCTTTGCGCGAGGCACCTCCCCTTTCGAAATCGGTGAGGCGCCTCTCCCACCCTACATCCGACGCGACGCTCCACGCGCAGCCGACTTCGAGCGCTACCAGTCTGTGTTCGCCCGCGTGCCGGGCTCCGTCGCCGCGCCGACCGCGAGCCTGCATCTTTCCGAGCCGCTGCTAGACGAGCTCGCGGCTACGGGTGTTGAACGCGCCGAGGTGGTGCTGCATGTCGGCCCGGGTACGTTCCGTCCGCTACGGCCCATGGACCTCGCCACGGGCCGCCTCGACGCCGAACGCTTTGAGTTGCCCGAGAGGACCGCCCAAGCGGTGGCAAGGGCGCGAGCACGAGGCGGGCGGATCATCGCCGTGGGTACCACCACCACGCGCGTTCTCGAAAGCTGCGCAGCGGCCGACCGGCGGGTCTCGGCGGGAGTGGGCGAGACCCGCATCTTCTTGCGACCGGGCCACACATTCGCGGTCGTCGACGCCCTTCTCACCAACTTTCACCTCCCGCGCTCTAGCCCTCTCCTGCTTGTTTCTGCCTTCGCCGGGCGCGAGGCGGTGCTCTCGGCGTATGCGGCGGCCATCGAAAGCAGCTATCGGCTCTTCTCCTACGGCGACGCGATGCTCATCCTGTGAATGCACAGGGTTTCGCCTTCGAGATCACCGCGCGCGACGGCCTCGCGCGGTCTGCTCGGCTTGTGACACCCCACGGGGTCGTCGAGACACCAGGGTTCATGCCCGTCGCGACCTTCGGTGCCGTCCGGGGTGTCGCGCCCGATGAACTTGAGAAGCTCGGTGCCCAGATCCTGCTCTCGAACGCCTACCACCTTCACGAGCGACCCGGCGAGGAAGTGGTTGCCCGCGCAGGAGGACTCCATCGATTCACGGGCTGGAGGGGACCTTGGCTCACCGACAGCGGTGGCTTCCAGATCACCTCCCTCGCTCCGCGCGTACGTATCGACGAAGACGGGGTGACCTTCCGGTCACCGCACGACGGTCGATCTAGAACACTCACGCCGGAAAAGGCGGTCGAGGTACAGGAGAAGCTCGGAGCGGACGTTGCGATGGTGCTGGACGAATGTGTATCCGACGACGCTGCGACGCCCACCTTGCGTGCGCGCGCGGCGACGGAGCGCACATTGCGCTGGGCGGAGCGCTCAATCCGCGCGCGCCGCCGGGTGGACCAGGCGCTGTTTGGCATTGTCCAAGGCGGGTGCTCATCTGCGCTGCGCCGAGCGAGCGCACGCGCCACCGGCGCCCTCGGGTTCGACGGCCACGGGCATGGCGGTCTCGGTCTCGGGGAGGAAAGCGGGCAGCGCGAGGAGCTGATCGCCGTGGCACACGCGGAGCTGCCCGAGAACCGGCCGCGCTATTTGATGGGTCTAGGTCGCCCCACCGACCTGATCCGGGCGATCGCGCTCGGGGTCGATCTCTTCGACTGCGTGATCCCCACACGAAACGGTCGACATGGGCTTCTTTTTACGCGTTCAGGAACATTGGCGGTACGCAATGCGTCGTACCGAAACGACTCATTACCGCCCGAGGAGAGCTGCGACTGCCCTACCTGCTCGCGCTACTCCCGCGGCTACTTGCGGCACCTCCTGCACGTGAATGAGGCGTTGGGGGCGCGTCTCGCATCGATCCACAATCTCCGGTTCTACCTCCGGCTGCTCGAAGAAGTGCGCGCCGCAATCCACGGTCGCACCTTCAAGGACCTCCGAGCAAGCGTTTTGGACTCGCTCGGCGGCGCGCCCTGACCCTTCGGGCGAAACGCGAGATCCTTCCCAGCGGCTCAAGCGCATCCTCCGCCTCGCCGATTTCGACCCTGCCAATACTGAGTTCTCGACGCGGGACGGGGGATCTCGTTTGGACAGGTCGCAGAAGGGCGCGCTCTTGTTGAGCGCACAGCGGCGCGTCGTGCTCCTCATGGCGTGCGCGCTGGTGCTCGTGGCGGCGCTCGTCGGCGGGATGCTGGTCGCTCGCGCCGTAAACGATACGCGCGAGGCCAGCCGGGAATGGGTGCGCGCTGCCGCGGCCCAGCTCGCGCAACTTGCCACGCAGCCGATGGCTTCTCCCGCCGTGGGCGCAGCCCTGGCACCCATCCTGTCCGCAGCGAAGTCCCTCCCCGGAGTTGCCGACGCAGCTCTCGTTGACGCTACGGGTCACACCGTTGTCTCCACGCGCAGCAGTGAAGTCGGACTTATGGCACCGCGGGCGTGGCGCGCAGGTGGTGAGGCTGCGGTCTTCCCGCGCGGATCCGAGGAGGCGGGCGATTCGACGACACTTGTGGTTGCGCCGGTTCGCTCGGGCACGGCCACAATCGGGAGCCTCGCGCTGCGGTTCGTCGAACCGCGTGCGGCGACTACGGCGGGGCGGGCACTCGTGGTCGGAGTGGCCGCCGCCGGGGTCGTGATCGCCACTCTCCTCGCAGTCTTGTGGCGCCTCGTCGGAGCGCTTCTCTCACCGGTCGCGGAGAGCGAGCGCGTACTGACCGCCCTCGCCTCGGGCGATGTGGGCGCACGGCTCGATGCGCGAAAGCTCGGTTCCTTCGGGGGCCTCGGCCACGGACTCAACACTCTGGCCGAGGCGCTTGGCGGCGTCCTTTCACGAGTGCAGCACTTGACGCAGCGCATGCAGAGCGCGCCAGAACGCGTGGCGCAGGTCATGGATGAGATCGCAACGGGGGCCGAAGCACAGACCGAGGCAGTCGAGGAAACCGCGTCTCTCCTTGCGAACATCAACACGTCCATCAAGGGCATCAACGCCGAGGTGGACAGCCTCTCTCGATCGGCCGAGGAGGCTTCCTCGTCCGTTCTGCAGATGGGAAGTGCGATCGATGAGGTCGCCCGCAGCGCCGCTTCGCTTCACGATTCGGTTGACTCGTCGACGTCGTCGATCCATGAGATGGGCGCAAGCATTCGACAGGTTGCCGACAGTGCCGATGCAGTCCAGCGGATGGCCGAGGAGACCGCGTCCTCGATGACCCAGATGGACCGCACGATTCAGGAGGTGGGGGAGCACGTACGAGAGGCTTCGGTGCTGACGCAGCAAGTGAGCGAAGGTGCAGAGGTCGGGTCGAGCGCTGTGTCAGACACCATCGAAGGCATCGAAGAGATTCGGAATCTCACCCGAGGCGCGAAGGATGTGCTCGAGCGGCTCGCGGCACGAATCAATGAGATCGGCGAAATCGTTAACGTAATCGGCAGCATCAACGATGAGACCAATCTCCTTTCGCTCAATGCCGCGATCATCGCCGCCCAGGCGGGGGAACAGGGCAAGGCTTTCGCCGTCGTTGCCAACCATGTGAAGACGCTGGCTCAGCGCACCGCGGGGAGCACCCAAGAGATTGAGCGCCTCATTCGAGCTGTCCAAGCGGAATCGGAAAACGCCATGCGCGCGATGGGTGCAGGGATCGATTCTGTCGAGGCCGGCGTGGCGCGGTCGTCACGGGCTGCAGAGGCGCTCCAGGCCATCCGCACGTCCGCTCGAGAGGCAAGCGCCCGTGTGGCCGAAATCGCGCGCGCGGCGCAAGAGCAGGCGCAGAGTTCACGCCACGTCGCGGAAGCCGCACAGCGGACATCCCAGATGGTCCAGCAGATTTCCGGCGCAATCGGAGAGCAGTCGCGCGCGAGTGAGGCAATGCTGAAGAACTCCGAAGGCGCACTCGAAGTTTGTCGACAGGTCCATCGATCGACCTCTGAGCAACGGGAGACAGCCAAGTTCATTACCGCGAGCATCGCCTCGGTCGCCGAGATGATCAGATCCATCCAAGAGAACACCGCGTCGCACGCGCGTGCGAGCGAGTCCGTTGCGAGCGCGGTGAGCCGCATTCTCGAAACCGCTCGCAAGAGCAGCCAGCGCATCCCCGAGGTGCTCTCAACGGTGGAGGATCTCCGCACCGACGCCGACGCGCTGGCCCAAGAGGTGGGGCGGTTCCGCGCCTAGCGACCCCTCCCGCTTTCTTCGATCCCTGCCAGCGCGGCGCATATCCCAGCGTAATAGGGCAGACGTTCCCCGAGGGCAGCGGGCACAATCCGCACCCGCTCGCCGAGCTGCGGCCACACATGTTCGCGGACGCGGCGCCGAACCGGCTCGAAGCAGAGCCGCTCACCTGCCGCGGTCGGGATCGTACCGAGTACGACGACCTCAGGCGCCACCGTGCAGAGGATCTGGACGAGGGATCGCGCCAGATAGTCGTTAAATCGATCGAGCTCAGCCATTGCGAAGGCGTCGCCCTCGCGCGCTGCCGCCACGAGGTGTTCTGGTTGGATGCGCTCCTTGCCGCCAGCCAAAAGGGCCACGCGACCTCCCACCGATGCCGTCGATCGCAGGTGCTCAGTCCATGCCCGGCCGCCCACGTAGGCCTCGAGGCAACCCCGGAGTCCGCAGGCGCAGGGCCTGCCATTCCACTCTACGGGGGCGTGTCCCACCTCGCCCGCGTACCAGCCAATACCGCGATGCAAGCGCCCGTCCAGAACGAGGCCGGCACCAACGCCGGTGGACATCGTGAGATAAACCGCATCTCGCGCGCCCCGGGCGGCGCCGAACTGCCACTCGGCGAGAGCCGCAGCGTTCGCGTCGTTTTCCAGGAAACAAGGGCACCCAAGGGTGTCTTCCAAGACGGCCGGCGCGGGGACGTCGCGCCACCCGGGCAGATTCGGGGGGGAGAGGATGCGTCGGGTGTCGGGATCAATCGGCCCCGGCGACGAAAGTCCAATGGCCGCCAGATCCGCTCGGGTAGCCCCGGCCCGCGCAAGAATCCCCAGCGCGTCTGCGGTGATTGCCGCGAGATCCCGCTCCGGGTCGCCTGAAAGCGCGGCGGCGCGCCGAAACACCGCCCGAAGGCCTCCCGAGACATCGCTAACGGCGAGGGCAATCTTGGTGCCCCCGAGGTCAATCCCAAGGACGAGCCCAGGCGATGCGTGGGGAATGCGCAAGCTCCTCTAGGCGGCCTCAAGCGAGGCTACCACAGGGGGTAGCGATCCCTGTAAGGGCGCGGCGCCGGCTGCCGATAGAGAAGTAGAAGCCGAAACATTCCTATCGCCTGCGGGGCGGGCTGCCGGCGATTTGCACCAGAAGGGGAAGCCATGATCAGCCACGCGACGAAGGGTGCCTGGGCAGTCGGACGGATCGTGGGGGCGGCGTGCCTCGCACTCACCCTTGCGAGTTGCGCGGCCGTGAGGAGCTGGGATCTCATGGACACGCGGGGGGACTTCCAGGATAACCAGCGCCAGTACACCCAGTATGTTCGCTGGGGAGCCTTCGAGCAGGCGCGTCAGTTCGTCGCAAAGGATGCGATTGAGCGCTGGGATGCCAGCCGTCCGCTGCTGTCGGATGTTCGCTTCACGGAATACACGACGCAATCAAACGAGTTCGATATTGAGAAGATGACCGCAACCGTCCGGGTGACATACAACGGATACAAGGTGAACTCTCTCGTCGAGCGCACTGTCGAGGAGAAACAGGAGTGGTCCAGAGATCCGGTCACAGGTCAGTGGCAGGTGCGACCGGACCTGACGGTCTTGAGCGCCGGGATGGCCGGAACAAGGCCCTGACGCGGAGCGAACCGCGAGGAGAGCCCCGTGGAGTCGGGTCGCACGATCCTCTTCGTCGACGACGTCGAAATGTTCCGAGAGCTCGGTGCGCTTTTCTTGGCGCGCTCCGGCAAAGTCGTAACTGCAGCCGATGGTGAGGAAGCTCTTGCGATTGCGCGTAAGGACCGCCCAGTCATGATTCTTTCCGACCTTGTCATGCCCGGAATGGACGGAACCGAACTGTGCGCCGCCGTGAAGACGGACCCCGAACTCTCGGGAATTCCCGTGATTCTAATTGTCTCCAGCGAGCTCGCCGCCGACCACGCCCGTGCGATTCACGCCGGAGCCGACGACGTACTCTCAAAGCCGCTGAACCGTGTGGCGCTCTTGGAAACCGTGAATCGTTTTTTGCGCTTCAGCACAGTACGCGGACTTCCTCGCGTCGAGATCGACGCTCCTGTTCGCATTCGATGCGGCGCAAGCGAAAGCTGGGGACAAGCCCGCAACGTGTCTCGCGGAGGCCTCTTCGTCGAAGCAGCGCTTTCGGTTCCGCCGCGCACCGAAGTCGCTTTGGAATTTGAGCTGCCTGACACGTTGCGGCGCTTTGCACCGACCGCGAGGGTCGTCTGGCAACGCGCCGATCAACGAGGCCAGCGCCCCGGCGTTGGCCTGCGCTTTGTCGGGCTCGATGCGCGCAGCGCTCGCTACCTCGATGACTACGTGCACGAAAGAGCGCCTGTGGCGCTTGCCGTCGCGATGGCAGAAGGAGGCATATGACCGGCTCGTGCCTGCCCTGGATCCGGCTCTTCCTCGCGTTCGTCATGTTGACGGTCCCCGCTTCCGGCGCATGGGCGGGTGACGCGTACAAGCCAACTCCAGCGACAACCAGTCCCGCCAAGCCATCCACGCGCAGCGACAACGTCGAAGCGACATCTGACGACTCAACGACGGACACAACCGACGAGTCTACCGAGGGTACGGAGCCGGCTTCGCCTAAAGCGACGGTACCCCGGCGCGCTAAGGGCAACGCGGCCCCCAACCCAACGGATTCGGTCGCGGGCGACAACGCCCAAGAGCCCTCCCAGAAGCCCGCGGCACAGGCTACCGACCCTGACCGGGCTGCGCGCACGCAGTGGGAGGAGAAGGCCCGAAAGGCGGACGAGCGCGTTGGGGCCGCACAGGCGCGGCTCGACCAGGCACAGCTCGCGTACACGAACATGCGGATGCGCAGCTACCCGAGTGGCGACGCTCGCGCAACTATCCTAAAGGAAATCGACGACGCCAAGGCGGAACTGTCGGCAGCTCAGGCTGAGCGTGCCTCCCTCGAGGACGAGGCGCGTGCCGCGGGAGTTCCTCCGAGCTGGGTTATGCCGTAGCTCGGACTATCGACTAGCGGCGCTCGAGATCGCGTTCATCCTGGAAGTCGGATGTGTTCACCTCATCTACCCCGTGCGGGTTCGGTTTCACGACTGCAATAATTTCATTGCCTTGCCGCACTACGGTATCGGTGCGCGTCACGAACCCGCCGGCCATGCGATAACGTCGCTGCTCGACGATCAGCGGTCCACTGCCCTCGCGACTTGCCGGGACCTCTAGTGCCGGCTCGCCCTGGGGACCTACCCGAACCATCGGATTGTCGCTAGGGCGCCCAGTCTGAGTCACCTGCGTATAGGGCGCGGTCGCACGGGCGTCTGCCGCGTTCGCTGCGCGTAGACGGTCGAGTCGCTCGGCAAGTGCGAGCTCATAGTCCTTCGTCGAAGAACGGTCCGGGGTGTAGCGGGAATAAGCCTGAAGGCTTCCTGTCGATATCTTTTTCGCAACTTTGCGGTAGCGCTCGGGGATGCGCTTGGCATCATCGGTATACGCGATACCCCCGTCGTCAGTCTTCCAGCGGTAGAGCTCCGCAGCAAAAACCGGTCCGGCGAGAGACAGCGCGAAACCAGCGGCGAGGACAGTCCCAGGAACGCGGCAACAGAGGATCCTCAGCATCAGCTTTCCTCCTGGTGGATCAGAGCGTATTCCTACCAGAAGTAAGTGGCTTCGAACGACAAAAAATGTCATTTCTATAATGGGTTACATGCGCATATTGGATGCAACCGCTCATGGTTGACGCTACAAGTTCGCGTGGATAAACTCCGCGTTGCCTATTGCGGGGTAGAGCAGCCTGGTAGCTCGTCGGGCTCATAACCCGGAGGTCGGGGGTTCAAATCCCCCCCCCGCTACCACCTATACGACCGGCCCGGAAGCCCTCGAGCTCTCGGGCCGGTCCTGCTTCTAGCCTCACCCGAAGCAGCCCCTCCACCCGGAAACCGCGCTCGGCATCGGGCAGGACCCGCAGCCGGTCGTCGCCCAGGAAAGCCTTGAGGGCGGCGCGGCGCTCGTCGGCCGCGCCCTCAAGCGCAGCCCGCATCTCGCAGATCCGTTGCTCGATCTGCGGGCGAAGGCTCTCGGCGTCGAGCGGTTCGGCCTCGAGCTCGAGCAGCCGGCTCCGCACGTCCGCCTCCTCGGTCCGCAAGCGCCCGAGCCGACGCTTCACGTCCTCCATGTCCACGCTCCCGTCCTCGATCGCATCGAGGAGCCGCTCGCGCGCAGCGTCGATCTGTGCCAGCCGCTCTCGGAGCTTCTCGGGATCGTCACGGCTTAGCGTCTGTCGAATCTCCGTGAGCGCTGTTTGCACGGCATAGGCCACGACTTCGGGGACAAGGACCTGCTCGCGAATCGCGCCGAGGACACGCGCCTCGAGATCCGCGGCGGAGACGCGCAGGGCACTCACGCACGCC
>Ga0116216_10000036_pt1 | contig 128062 bp, 132 predicted proteins | sample Sb_taG_11_FD_89696 | JGI IMG/M metagenome (GOLD analysis project Ga0116216, IMG submission 89696) | Peat soil microbial communities from Weissenstadt, Germany - Sb_50d_3_AS metaG | ecosystem: Environmental > Terrestrial > Soil > Wetlands > Peat | place: Germany: Weissenstadt | collected... | reverse complement strand
CCGCGCCGGTTTCGTGTTTGCGCGCGAGGGCGTGTTTGGCGTCGTCGATCCGAGCCTGGTGCCGCCACCCGGACAGCTCGCGCTGCGCCTCGCCCGGATCGACGCTGTCGCCGCGCTCGACGCGGGCTGAGGTGGGCGCCTTTCAGCAGTAGGGGTGGGCGAGGGTGAGGAGGAACTCGCCGTCGTCGAGACCCCACATCCCCTCGACCACGAAGTCCGCCGCGTCCAGCTCTTCGGCCACCCGCTCGGGCGTGAACTTGGCGCTGATCTCGGTGAGGAGGTCTTCACCGGGGACGAACTCCACCGAGAGGTCGAGGTCGGCGAGCGCGACGGTCTGGCGGCGGGTCGAGCGGAGGCGCATCTCGATCCACGCCTCGTCGTCGTTCCACAGGGCCACGTGCTCGAAGGCCTCGGGGTCGAAGTTCGCACCCAGCTGCCGGTTGAGCACGTGGAGGACGTTGCGGTTGAAGTCGGCGGTCACGCCCGCGGCGTCGTCGTAGGCGGCCACCAGACGATGCTCGTCCTTCACGAGGTCCGTGCCGATGAGCAAGTGGTCCTCGGCCGACATGGCGCAGTTGAGGTCGAAGTAGAAGCGGCGCCGCTGCTCGGGGGTGAGGTTGCCGATCGTGCCGCCGAGGAAGGCCACGAGCCGCCGTCCCTCGGCCGGGATCTCGTGGAGGTGACGGTGGAAGTCGCCGACCACCGCGTGGATCTCGAGGTCGTCGTAGCTGTCCAGGAGCTCGCCGGCCGACGCCCGCAGGAACTCGTCGCTCACGTCGAAGGGGACGTAGCGCTCGAGGCCTACGGTCCCCATGGCGTCGAGCAGCAGCCTCGTCTTCGAACACGAGCCGGCCCCGAGCTCGACGAGGGTGTCGGCCCCGGCCAGTTCGGCGATGTCCCCGGCGTGGCGCTCGAGGAGGGCCCGCTCGGCCCGGGTCGGGTAGTACTCGGGGAGCTCGGTGATGGCCTCGAACAGCCGGCTCCCGACCTCGTCGTAGAAGTAGACGGGCGGGATGGACTTCGGGTCGCCCCCGAGACCGTCGCGGACGTCGCGCTCGAGGGCGTCGCGCAGGTCGGCCGGGCTCAGGTGGACGTCGACGGTGAGGTCACGGTTCTCGAGCAACGCGGGACCTCAGAGGTCACGGGCCAGCCGCAGGCCGCTGAAGGCCCAGCGAGCCGAGGGCGCGAAGAAGTTGCGGTAGGTGGACCGGACGTGGTCCGCCGGGGTGGCGCAACAGCCGCCGCGCAGCACGTACTGGTTGACCATGAATTTGCCGTTGTACTCGCCGACCGCCCCGGGGGCCGCCCGGAACCCCGGGTAGGGGGCGTAGGCGCTCGCCGTCCACTCCCACACGTCGCCGTAGAAGGCCTCGTCGTCGGTGGTGGCCCGGGGGTGGAGGGGGGCGCCCGCCAGCTGGTCACCGTCGAGGAGGTTCCCCTCGACCGGCCGGGTCATGGCCACGGCCTCCCACTCGGCCTCGACGGGCAGGCGGGCGCCGGTCCAGTGGGCGTAGGCATCGGCCTCGTAGTAGCTCACATGGCAGACCGGCAGGGCCGGGTCGAGGGCCCGGTCGCCGCCCAGGGTGAAGACCCGCCAGCCGTCGCCGGGGCCGACGTCGTCGACCGAGGACCAGTAGAGCGGGGCCTCCCATCCCTCGGCCTGGGCGAGGGTCCAGCCGTCGTAGAGCCACAGCTCGGGCCGGTGGTAGCCGCCGTCGTCCATGAAAGCCAGCCATTCGCCGCACGTGACCGGCCGGTCGGCCAGGGCGAACGGGGTGAGGTGCGTGAGGTGGCGGGGGAACTCGTTGTCGAAGCCGAAGCCCGCACCGGTGTGGCCCAGCTCCACGAGGCCGCCCGGGTGGTCGAGCCAACCGGGCTTGCCCGGCTCGGGGTCGCCCGACGACGGGGCGGCGACCGGGGAGTACGCCGGGAGGAGGGGGTTCATCGAGAGCACGTGCTTGATGTCCATGAGGAGGAGCTCTTCGTGCTGCTGCTCGTGGTGGATGCCGAGGTCGACGAGGGCCGTCGCCTCGTCGCCGAGCGGGCTGCCGAGGAGCACGGCCATGGCCCGGTCCACGTGGGCCCGGTACGCGGCGATCTCGGTCACGCCCGGCCGGGAGAGGAGGCCCCGCTCTGGCCGCGGGTGCCGGGCCCCGACGGCCTCGTAGTACGAGTTGAAGAGGTAGCCGTAGGCCGGGTGGAACGGGACGTAGCCCTCGAGGTCGGGGGCGAGGAGGAACGTCTCGAAGAACCACGACGTGTGGGCCCGGTGCCACTTGGTCGGGCTGACGTCGGGCATCGACTGGACCGTCTGGTCCTCCGGGGAGAGCGGCTCGGCCAGCGCCTCGGTCGTGGCCCGCACCGCCCGGTACCGCTCGGTGAGTACGTCCCGCGAGGTGTCAGCGCTCGCCATGGGCATCTCCTCGCTCCCTCCCGGGCGCGCTGACTCGGGGATTCGCCCCCTCCGGGCAGGGGGACGGGACCAACATAGCGACCGAGGCTCTCCAGCCACGCGCACCGGACCCCATGGGGGGCGTGAGCTTTCCATCCCAGGTCCGGGGACCCATCGGGCCCGGCCGCTACGCTCCGGCCATCGACGGGACGGGTCACCTCCGAGCGGTCGCATCAGGTCCGGGGGGCCTCGACCGGTGACGCGCGGCGTGCCCCTCGAGCTCCTCTGTCTCGATCTCGCCGGGACCACGGTGGCCGACGACGGACTCGTCGAGGCGGCCTTCGCCGTGGCCCTCGACGAGGTCGGCGTGCCCCGAGACGGCGCCGAGCGCCAGACGATGGAGGAGCGGGTGGCGGCCACCATGGGCACCTCGAAGCTCGAGGTGTTCGGGGACCTCCTCGGCGACGGAGCCCGGGCCGAGCGGGCCAACCGGGCCTTCGAAGCGGCCTACGAGGGTCTCGTCCGCCGGGGCGACCTGCACCCGATCGCCGGGGTCCAGGGGACGCTGCTGGCGGCGCGCCAGCTCGGCTTGAAGCTCGTCTTCACGACGGGCTTCTCGCCGGCCACCCGGGACCTGGTCCTGGCCACCCTCGGCTGGGTCGACGCCGCCGACCTCGCCCTGAGCCCGGCCGACGCCGGCCGGGGGCGGCCCTTCCCCGACATGATCCTCACCGCGGTCCTCCGTCTGCAGGTGAGCGACGTGGCGGCGGTCGCCGTGGCCGGCGACACCTGGGCCGACATGGCGGCCGGGCGGCGGGCCGGGGCCTCGCTCGTGGTCGGCGTCCTGAGCGGCGCCGACCGCCGGCAACGGCTCGTCGAGGGCGGGGCCACCCACGTGCTCCCCTCGGTGGCCGACCTGCCCCCACTGCTGGCGACCGAAGCCCACGACGGGCCGGGTCTAAGATGACCCATATTGGGCAGGGACCGTTTCGGCGGACGGACCTAGACTGCAGCTAGCGCTGTTCGGGGCAGCAGACGCAGTCGGCGGAACGGACGGTTCGCCAGGTCGGGAGGGGAGACCATCACAATGCAGTGGCTAAACGGCGGAGCTTTGCAGCGCGCCCGGGAGGTGCTCGGCGAGGACGAGGGCGCCGAGGCCGGGTTCACGCTCATCGAACTGATGGTCGTGCTCCTGATCATGGCCATCCTGATGGCCATCGCCATCCCGACCTTCCTCGGCGTGCGGGCCGGGGCCCAGGACCGCTCGACCCAGTCCGACCTCGTCAACAGCGCCATCTCCTTGAAGTCCCTGTTCGCCGTGGACGGTCAGTTCCACTCCGCGGTCAGCGAGGTGAGCGAGCTCCAGAGCTCCGAGCCGGAGATGAACTTCTCGATCAACCCGGTGACGTCGTCCAACCCGTCCCACCAGATCGAGGTGATCGTGAGCCCGGACCAGCTGGTCATCCTCCTCATCGGCGAGTCCGCGACCGGCCGCTGCTGGGACCTCGAGGAGAACGAAGAGGCCACCGTCACCGCGGTGCCGGCGAACTGGACGACCGCGCTCGGCATCTCCTATGGCGGCACCCTGGTGAGCGCGGGCCCACAGGCCTCCTGCTCGGCCCTCTTCCCGGACCTCCTGCCGGGGACCTTCACCGGCTGGACCCGGGGCGGCTTCCCGAGCTGATCCGCCGTCGCGGCGGCCCTCCAGCCAGTCGCGACGCGCCGCCGAGGCCACCGAGGAGCGGGGGCCCCGGCGACGTGCGCCCACCGGCCGATCGACCGTCCCGGTCGAAGAGGTCCAGGTTGACCAGTGGAATTGACGAACGCGGGTCAGGGATCCCTCGACGCCCGGCCGTAGGATGAAGGTGTCACACCGGTAGGAGCGGGGTGACCACCGGCGAGGGGAGCGGAGGGCGCCGGTCGCAGGATCTGGAGGGGGATCCGGCGGGATGCAGAGGATGCTCACGGGGCTCCGGCGGGCCAGCGAGCAGCGGAGTGGCGGGTGGGTCGGCGACGAGGGGGCCGAGACCGGCTTCACGCTTATCGAGCTCATGGTGGTGCTCCTGATCATGGCCATCTTGATGGCCGTCGCCGTCCCGACGTTCCTCGGGACGAGGGCCGGCGTGGAGGACCGCTCGGCCCAGTCGGACCTCGTCAACAGCGCGGTCGCCGCCAAGACCCTGTTCGCCACCGACGCCACCTTCTTCAACATCTTGAGCGGGCCGAGCGAGCTCGAGGCCCAGGAACCCGAGATGCACTACACACTCGGGGCGGTCACCTCGTCGAACCCCTCTCACCAGGTCGAGGTGGTGGTGAGCCCCCTCGACAACATGGTGGTGCTCCTCATCGACCAGTCGGCGACCGGCCGGTGCTGGCTGGTCGAGGTCAACGAGGAGTCGTTGGCCACGGCCTCGGTGCCCCTCTGGTGGACCCAGACCCAGGGCATCTCCTACGGCGCCACCACGGCGGCCGCCGGGGCCCAGCCCTTCTGCTGGGCCCTGCCGCCGACGATCGGGGGGGCAATTTCTCGGGCTGGCAGGCCAAGTTTCCCAACTGAGCGACGGCGCCGTCGCCCGGGTGGCCCGGTCGTCCGGGTCGAAAAGGGCCAGGTGGGCCAAGGGAAATTGACCCAGGCGGGTCAGGGAGGTCCGGGGACCCCGCCGTACGATGGAGGTGTCACCCGGCCTGAGCGGCGGGGACGACCGGCGAGGGGAGCGGACGGCCGCCGGTTGCAGCGGGAGGGGGACCCGGCGGGATGCGGAGGATGCTCACCGGGCCTTTGGCGGTCCCGGGGCACCTGACCAAGGCCACAGCCCTCGACGAAGGGGGCGAGGACGGCTTCACCTTGATCGAGCTCATGGTGGTGCTCCTGATCATGGCCATCTTGATGGCCGTCGCCGTCCCGACGTTCCTCGGGACGAGGTCCGGGGCCGAGGACCGCTCGGCCCAGTCGGACCTCGTGAACAGTGCCATCGCCGGCAAGAGCCTCTTCGCCACGAACGGGAGCTTCGCCCCGCTCGCCAACAGCCAGGTGAGCGAACTGCAGGCCGAGGAGCCCGAGCTGAACTACACCACGGCCGACGTCACCGCGGGTAGCCCACCGCACACCATCGACGTGGCGGTGAGTCCCGACGAGAAGGTCCTGCTCATGGTCGACCAGTCCCAGACAGGACGCTGTTGGATCATCGAGGTGAACGAGGAGTCCTCGCCGAACGCCGCCGTGCCCAGCCACTGGACCCAGACCCTGGGCGTCTCGTTCGCGGGATCACCCACTGGCGCCGGGCCCCCGTTCTGCCGGACCTCGGCACCAACCCTCGCGCCGGGGCAGTTGGTCGGCGGCACCTACTACCAGACCTGGCCCTCCTGAATCGAGCCCGGCGCCGGCCAGGCGCTCAGGACAGGACGCGCCGGCGGAAGTTGCGTAGCCCGATCCCGAGGAAGAGGGCGAAGAACCCCGTCACCACCGGATAGACGATGTAGAGGTGCATGTGAGGCGCGTTGGTGAACGCCGCCCGCATCCCCTCGTTCACGTAGATCAACGGGTTGATGAGGACGAGGGTCTGCAGCCAGTGCCAACCGTGCACCTCGACCGGGGCCAACCGGGTCCACTGGTAGTAGGTGCCGCCGAGGAACGTGATCGGCAGGATGATGAAACCGAACATCAGCCCTATGTTGCGCGGCTCGAAGCTCGTCCCGAGGAGGAGCCCGAGCGAGCCCATCGCCAGACAGGCGAGGGGCACGATCGTGACGATGATCGGCCAGTGCAAAGAGATGTGCGCCTCGACGCCCTCGGCGTGGACCACCGAGGCGATCGGGAGCACGATGGCCGCCGAGAGCAGCCCCTGGGCCGACCCCGAGAGCACCTTGGCCACGGCCACCAGCCAGACCGGGCACGGGGCCTGCACCCGGTCTTCGATCTCGCGGGTGAACCCGAACTCCTGGGACATCGTGAGGGCGACGGACTGGACCCCTTGGAACATGATCGAGATGCCGACCACCCCGGGGACGAGGACGGTGGCGAAGGCCGACTGGGCGACCGGGCCGTGGCCGCCGCCCACCGCCTGTCCGATCTTCGGGAACACGTAGAGGAAGACGAAGCAGAGCAGGAAGGGCTGGACGAGGGTCCGGATCACGAACTCCCAGAGGTGCTTCTTCAGCACGACGAGGTCGCGCAAGAGGAGGGCGCCGAGGGCCGTGCGGCTGGCCACCGCGGCGGGGCGGGTCGTCGTCACCACCTCGTGGTGGGCGAGCGCCGGCACCGGAGAGGCAGCCATCAGTCGCGCAGGTCCTTTCCGGTCAGGTTGATGAAGACGGTCTCGAGGCTCGGCTCGGCGACCGCCAGGTCCTGGACCTCGAACCCGCCGCGCTCGGCCACCCCGACCACCTGCGGCACGAGGTGGTCCACCCCTTGCACGTGGAGTTCGAGGGTGCCGTCCACCTGGCGGGTGCGCGTCACCCCGGTCACCGCCTTCGTGAGCACGTCGGCCAGCGCCCCGAGGTCGCCCTGGGCCTTCACTGTGACGATGGTGTCGGCCCCGACGCTCTGCTTGAGGGCGGCCGGCGTGTCGAGGGCGAGGATCCGACCGCGGTCCATGATGGCCACCCGGCCGCACAGCTGATCGGCCTCCTCCATGTAGTGCGTCGTGAGGAGGATGGTTTGGCCGTCCCCGTTCAGCTCGCCGAGGAGGTCCCACAACGCCAGCCGGCTCTGCGGGTCGAGGCCGGCCGTCGGCTCGTCGAGGAAGAGCACCGCCGGGCGGTGGAAGATCGCCCGGGCCACCATGAGGCGCTGGGCCATGCCGCCCGAGAGGGCGTAGATCGAGGCCTTGGCCCACTTCGTCAGCTGGAACTGCTCCAGGAGCTCGTCGGCGGTCGCCCGGGAGGCCTTGGCCCCCATCCCGAAGAGACGGCCGTGGAAGTAGAGGTTCTCCCAGACGCTCAGCTGGCGGTCGAGGGTGTTCTCCTGCGAGACGATGCCGATGAGCTGCTTGGCCACCGCCGGGTGGGCCACCACGTCGACCCCCGCCACGACGGCCCGACCCGACGTCGGGATGACCCTCGTCGTGAGCATGCCGGCCGTCGTGGTCTTGCCAGCCCCGTTCGGCCCGAGGAGGCCGAAGATCTCCCGGGGCTGCACTACGAGGTTGAGCCGGTCGACGGCGGCGAAGTCGGTGCCGGCGTAGACCTTCGTCAGGTCGGTCGTCCGGATGATGCCGTCGCCCGACCCGCCGTCGGCGGTCGGCGCACTCCCCTGCGTGGATCCGGAGACGTCCGGCGTCGTGCGTGTCATGGGCCCGGGAGAGAGGGTACCGGTCGCCGTGCTCAGTCCTCGGCCAGGATCTGGTACAGCTCCTTCCTCGATCGGCGGAGGACCTCGGTACTCTTCTCGAGCTGCTCGGGGCTGGCGGTACGGGCGATCTGCGCGGTCGCCGCGGCGGTGCCGCCCAGGGCCTCCTTCAGCGACCGGAGCATCTCGTCCCGCTCGGTGTCGCGCTCCCACGGGGCGCCACCGCGCTGCTCCCCGCTGGCCTGCTCCTCCCGGCCGGCCTCGGTCAGGGTGTAGGTGCGTGCCCCCTCGGCCTGCTCGCCGCGGACGAGGCCCTCGTCCTCCAAGAGCTGGAGGAGCGGGTAGACCGAGCCGGGGCTCGGACGCCAGAGGCCGCCGCTGCGCTCCTCGAGCCGCTGCATCACCTCGTAGCCGTTGGCCGGCCCGTCGGCCAGGGCCGACAGCACCGCCCGGCGCACGTCCCCTCGGCGCATCCGGCGGCCGGGACCACCGAACCCGGGTCCGAAACCGCCCATGCCCCAACCGCCGTGCCGGTGGGGCCCTCGCATCCATCGCTGGTCTCGCATGTCCTCTTCTCCTCGTGTCCTGCGCCACCGGCCCGAGAGGGCTCCCTCGAGCCCAGACCTTTGGCGACCGATAACGATATATCATAATCGGTCGAAGAATGTTGTCAATACCTCGGATCCCGGGAACCAGCGGACCGGCACCGGCGTTGACCCAGGTGTCGGCGCGGTGACGGGTCCCCCATTTGGGGCCCCGCCCACCGTGGCAACCTGTGGAGGGTCCGACGGAGCCGTCGGACCGGAACGAAGCGGAGGAGCTATGGGGCTGTTTTCGAGCCACAAGACCGAGATGGTGCGCGAGGAGCAGGCGCTCCCCGGTCGGTCGACCGAGATGCCGGTGCCGGCGAGGCACCTCGTCCTCGGCACGCCGCTGCGGCCGCCCTTCCCCGAGGGCCTCGAGACGGCCATCTTCGGCCTGGGCTGCTTCTGGGGGGCCGAGCGCAAGTTCTGGCAGACCGAGGGCGTCTACTCGACCGCGGTCGGCTACGCCGGCGGCTTCACGCCCAACCCGACCTACGAGGAGGTGTGCTCGGGGCGCACCGGCCACGCCGAGGTCGTCCTCGTGGTCTTCGACCCGAAGAAGGTGAGCTACGAGAAGCTGCTGGCGGTGTTCTTCGAGGGCCATGACCCCACCCAGGGCATGCGCCAGGGGAACGACGTCGGCTCGCAGTACCGGTCGGCCATCTACACCACCTCGGAGGCCCAGCAGCTGGCGGCCAAGCAGGCGCTCGCCGCCTACCAGGAGGCCCTCGACAAGGCGGGCCACGGGACGATCACGACCGAGATCGCCCCGGCCGGGCCCTTCTACTACGCCGAGGACTACCACCAGCAGTACCTGGCGGCCAACCCCAACGGCTACTGCGGACTGGGCGGCACCGGTGTGTCGTGCCCGGTCGGGCTGCACACGGGGGAGGAGCCGACGGCCGAGGCCTGAGTCTCGGGCTCTAACGACCACATGCCAGCCGCAGTTGTACAACCAGCGGCTGGCATGTCCTCGTTGCGCACGCCCGAACAGCGGAGGAGCTGGTCCAGCTGGCAGGTCGAGACGCCTGCTGATGGACCGCTGTTACTGGCACCTACATCTCGATGCCCAGATCGGGAGAGGGTGTCGGAAGATCATTGGCGCGATCGAGCGCCACGACCGACCGCCATGTTTGCGCAGTCTGTTGCAGGTGGGCCCGGTCCCGACGGTTCAGATTCGGGTCGGCCGCGAGGAATGCGAAGGTTCGGTCGACCAGCATCGCCAACTCATCAGAGGAACGCATAGAGGCAGCCGAGATGACGCCGGCTGCCTCGCCGGACCCAGAGAGAGCGAGCAGTTGTTTGAGCTCCTGGCGGTCCTTCCGGCCGGGAAGGCTATCGGGTCGGTCCAAAAGGGCAGCCACCTTGGTGGCGACGTGCGCGGGTACTCGGAGGAGGCGTCGACCCTCGACCACTTCGGCATACTGAACGAGGGCCTCGACGCGGAGCTGCAGGTTGGCACCGAGGCGCGACTGGTAGGGGGCGTAGAGGTCGAGGTGAATGCCCCTCCAGGTTCCCCGCCATTGCGTACCAGCCAGGTGGTGCGACTCGGAGATTTCGTCCACGAAGCGCGTGATCTGAGCCAGCTCCCCGCGGGTCACGATCAGGTCCACGTCATGGCTCATGGCCCCGCCAACCCGGGCCCATGTGCCCCAGCCGCCGATGAGGATGGCCTCGGGGACGGCGTTCAGCAACTCCTCGAGGACCGCCCTCGACTGCTCGGTCTGCTCAGACGAGTAGAAGGGGTTCGTCATTCGTCGCCACCGACCTCGGGTCGAGGTGTTCGATGAAGCGCGCCGCCTGCCAGCCGGGCATCGAGAACAGGTCGGCATAGGCGTGGGCGAGCGGAGTGGTTCGGCCGTACCTCTCCAACCACGCGTCGGGCTCGGCCACCCAGACCTCCGTTCCTTCGCCCGGTGCGGCGGTCGCCAGCCCCCGCAGCTTCGGCTCCCCGTAGAAGAGCACCCGGGTGTAGTCGGCGATCCGATTTGTTCCGAGGCGCGCGATCACCGCTCCGAAGCCCCCGAGGACCACTTGCCGGCTGATAGCGGCGGCTTCGACGTCGGCGGCGGAGGCGGCGACCCAGAAGCGCCGCGCCACGTCGCGCTGGACATGACGGTGAGCGGCCAGGAGGAGGAGCAGCCGCGCCGGGTCGAGCACCTGCAGACCGTCGATGGACCCGACCTCGATCGCGCCGATCTCGACGGGGTGAGCCAGTGACCGGTGGGTGGTCGATGTGGCGAGCCTCAGCTCGGCAGCCAGCGCGGTGATCGACGGCCAGCGCCGGCGCCCCTCCTTGGCGTTGCCCAGCAGGTGGCGCCATACGACCTCGATGACGGGCATCATCTCACCAGAGTACCAGTTTCCACTATTTTAGGGAAAAGGATCAGGTTGGTGCCGATGGGCTGCGGCTGAGCTCGTCCAAGAGCTTCTCGGCCTGCCGAACCATCTCGACGACGAGTTCGCCCGCCGGCACCAGCTCGTCGATGCCGCCCACCGCCTGACCGGCGGGATAACCCTCACGGGCGGGGTCGACCCCGTCGGTGCGTTCGTCGCCGCCCAGGTGGAAGGCCCCGGCGCCGAAAGACTCGAGCAGCTGGTCGGGAAAGGGCCGGAGCTCGTCGGGGTGGGTCTCGAAGTGACGGGTGTAGTCGTTGGCCACGACCCGCATGGTCTTGCCCGAGTAGGCCCGGCTGATCGTCGTGCCGTCCTCGCGGGACCCGAGCACGGCCTCCTTGAAGCCCCGGACGGCCCGGGCCTCCGGCGTGGCGATGAAACGGGTGCCGACCCAGACGCCGTCGGCCCCGAGGCAGCGTGCCGCGGCCAGGCCGCGGCCGTCGAAGATGCCGCCGGCCGCCGCGACGGGGACCCGGTCACCGACGGCGTCCACCACGAGGGGCACGAGCGGGAAGGTGGCCACCGTGCCGGTGTGGCCGCCGGCCTCGGTGCCCTGGGCCACGACGAGGTCGCAACCGGCGTCGACCGCCCGCTTGGCGTGGTCGACCTTGCCACACATGCTGGCCACGAGCACGCCGTGGCGGTGGCACAGCTCGACGACCGCCGTCGGCACCCCGAGGCCGGCCACGAAGACCGAGGCGCCCCCTTCGATGACCATCTCGACCCGCTCGGCCAGATCGCCCGGCATCGCGGTCAGGAGGTCGACGCCGAACGGTCGGTCGGTGGCGGCGCGCACCGCGGCGATCTCCTCTGCCATCGTCGTGGCCGACATGGTCGAGGCACCGAGGCAGCCGAAGCCACCGGCCGCCGAGACCGCGGCCACGAGGGGGGCGTAGGCCACGCCGCCCATCCCGGCCAGGAGCACCGGATGCTCGATCCCGAGGGCCTCGGTGAGCCTCGTGCGCACGAAAGCCCAGGTTAGTCGGGCGAAGAGGTTTTGTTTTCAAAGGGTCCTACACTCGGCCCGTGGAGGGGAAGCACGGACGGACGCGCCGTCCGGTCGAGGACGCCGAGGCGGCCAGGCTGCTCCTGGCGTTCGCCCGGATGGGCAAGGGAGCGCGCAGACAAGGCGTGCTCCCGAGCCACATCGAGCACCTCGTGCAGTCGGGCGAGCTGGCCAAACGGCACCTGACGGCCTTCGCCATCATCGCCGTCGACGGGCCGCTCGCCGTCTCGGACCTCGCCCGCCGGGAGGGGTTGGCCGTCAGCACCGCCAGCCTCCTCGTGACCCAGCTGGCCGAGGCCGGCCTCGTGGAGCGCCACGAGGACGAAACCGACCGCCGACGCACGGTCGTCTCGGTGGCCCCGGCCCATCGGGCCGAGAGCGAAGAGGTGCTCGCCACGGCCCTCGCCCCCCTGCGGCGGGCCCTCGACCGCATCGGCCCGGAGCGGGTCGCCGTGCTCCTGCAGAGTCTGGAAGTCGTGGCCGAGGAGATGGCCAGAGAGGACGAGCCCGTGTACGAGGTCCAGCCGTGAATGCCTTCTACGGAGCGTTCGGGCGCGGCGTGGTCCGCTTCCGCTGGCTGGTGGTGATCGCCTGGGTACTGATCACGATCGTGAGCGTGCGCGCCCTGCCCTCACTCTCGAGCCAGGTGAACAACAACAACGGCGCCTTCCTGCCGGCCAGCGCGCCCTCGAACAAGGCCGCGGTGCTGGCCGAGCCGCTCATCGGGTCGGTGAACCAGAGCAACGTCGAGGTCGTGCTGTACAGCACGTCGGGCAGCCTCAGCGTCGCCGACGAGCAGGCTCTGAACGTCCTTAAGTCGGCCCTCGGCGCGGTGCCCACCGTTCGCGAGGTGCGCTTCCTCGGCGCCGCGCCGAACGGCAAGGCCGTCCAGCTGCTCGTGACCTCGAGCGACTCGCCGTTCGACCAGGGCGCGGTGACCACCCTCGGCCAGGATCTCGAGTCTGCTCTCGGGCACGTGCCGCTGCGGGCTGGCCTCCACGCCGACCTCGCCGGGCAGGTGGCCACGAACTACGCCAACCAACAGGCCTCGCAGAAGACCGGGAAGCTCACGCAGAGCCTGTCGATCCTCTTCATCCTCGTCCTGCTCCTCATCATCTTCCGTTCGGTCCTCGCCCCACTGGTGACGCTGCTCCCCGCGGTCCTCGTGTTGCAGCTCTCGGGTTCTTTCATCGGGGCGCTCGGTGCCCACGGCCTCAAGATCTCGGCGATCACCCAGCTGCTGATGATCGTGCTGATCCTGGGGGCGGGGACCGACTACGGGCTCTTTCTCGTCTTCCGGGTCCGAGAGGAGATGCAGCGCGGCGCCGACCCGAGGGCGGCGGTCGAGACCGCGGTCCTCCGGGTCGGTGAGTCGATCACCGCTTCGGCGGCGACCGTCATCGTGGCCCTGCTCAGCCTCACGCTCGCCAGCTTCGGCATCTACCACGACCTCGGCGTGCCGCTCGCCATCGGCATCGCCGTCATGCTCCTCGCCGGCGTCACGCTCCTCCCGGCCCTCGTGGCCATCCTCGGGCCCGTCGTCTTCTGGCCCTCGAAGCTCTACCAACACGAGCCGAGAGAGGGCCTCTGGGGCCGGGTGGCGGGACGTCTCGTCGCCCGCCCAGCCGTGACGCTCACCGTGGGCGTGGTCGTCTTCGGTGCCCTCGCCCTCGCGGCGCTCGGCTACCGCCCGGGCGGCTTCGGCGGAGCCGTGACCGCCCCCGCGGGTTCGCAAGTGGCCGCGGGCAACGCCGCGGTGGCCGCCAACTTCCCGCAGTCGTCGAACAACCCCACCAACCTCGTCATGCGGTTCGACACGCCGGTGTGGGCGGACCCGACGGTGCTCTCGGCGGCCTCGGCGGAGCTCGACGGGAGCGGCCTCTTCAGCTCGCTGACCGGGCCCCTTGACCCCAACGGCCGCGCCATCACACCGGCGCAGCTCACGGCGCTGCATGCCGAGCTCGGCCCGGCCGTCGACCTCCCGGCGGTGCCACCCGCGGGCCAGGATCCGGCGCTCTACAACGCCTACCGGGCCACGGCCCGCTACATCAGCGGCGACGGCAGCACCGTGCAGTGGCAGGCGGGCCTCAGGGCCGGCGACCCCGGCACGACGGCGGCCCTCAACGCCGTGCCGGCCATCCGCGACGAGGTCAGCCGGGTGGCCGAGCAGGTCGGGGCCACGGCGAGCGGCGTGGCCGGTGAGGCGCCGGCGCTCCACGACGTGAGCACGATCTCCGACGGCGACCTCCGTCACATCGTGCCGATCGCCGTCCTCGCCATCGGCATCGTGCTCGCCCTCGTGCTGCGGAGCCTGGTCGCGCCGCTCTACCTGATCGCCAGCGTGGTGCTCTCCTACCTGGCCTCGCTCGGCCTCACCGTCATTGTCTTCATGGGCATCGGCGGGCAGGAGGGGATCACCTTCCTCTTGCCGTTCCTCATGTTCATCTTCCTGCTGGCCCTCGGTGAGGACTACAACATCTTGGTGATGACGCGGATCCGGGAGGAGGCCACGACCCTGCCGCTGCGACCAGCGGTGATCCGGGCGGTCGGCGCCACCGGGCCCACCGTGACCTCGGCCGGCCTCGTGCTCGCCGGCACCTTCGCCGTCTTCGCCATCGCCGGCAGCCGTGGCCCGGGGGGGAGCGGGCTGAAGGAGATCGGCTTCGGGCTCACCGTCGGCATCCTCCTCGACACCTTCGTCGTCCGGACGGTCCTCGTGCCGGCCACCGTGTCGATCCTCGGCCGCTGGAACTGGTGGCCCTCGAAGATGAGCCGGCTGCCCGAGGCGCCACCACCGGCGGAGCCGGCCGTCGTCGGGGCGGGGAGCGAAAGGTCCGGATCGTCGTGACCGAGATGCTGGCGCCCGAGGCCGGCCCAGTGGCGGCCCTCGAACTCACCCGGCGCCGCATCTACATCATCGTGGGAGCCCTCCTGCTCGGCATGTTCATCGCCGCGCTGGACCAGACGATCGTCTCGACCGCGCTCCCCACCATCGTCTCGGACCTCGGCGGGGCCTCGCACCTCTCCTGGGTGGTGACCTCCTACCTCCTCGCCTCGACGGTCTCCACGCCGTTGTGGGGCAAGCTCGGCGACCTCTACGGCCGCAAGATCTTCTTCCAGGCGGCCATCGTCATCTTCCTGATCGGTTCGGTCCTCGCCGGCATCAGCCAGAACATGACCGAGCTCATCGTGTTCCGGGCCATCCAGGGGCTGGTGGGCGGCGGGCTCATGATCGGGTCGCAGGCCATCGTGGGCGACGTGGTGTCCCCCCGGGAACGGGGCCGCTACATGGGGCTCTTCGGTGCCATGTTCGGGCTGACCACGGTCATCGGCCCGCTGCTCGGCGGACTGCTGACGGAGAAGCTGTCGTGGCGGTGGGTCTTCTACATCAACATCCCGATCGGCATCTTGGCCCTGTTCGCCACGGCTGCCGCTCTTCCCGGCACCCTCACGAGGGTGAAGCGGGTGATCGACTACCTCGGCACGACCCTCCTCGCCGTGTCGGCGACGTCGCTCGTGCTGCTCACGAGCCTGGGCGGCACGAGCTACGCCTGGGGCTCGCCGCAGATCATCGGCCTGGGTGTGATCGGGGTGGTCACCGCGGTGCTGTTCGTCTTCGCCGAGCGTCGGGCCGTAGAACCCGTGCTGCCCATCAGCGTCCTCACCAACCGGGTCTTCGCCTCGGCCTCGGCCATCGGGTTCGTGGTGGGCTTCGCCATGTTCGGGGCCCTCACGTTCATGCCGCTCTTCCTGCAGGACGTGAAGGGCGTCTCACTCATCGACTCGGGAGTGCGGATCCTGCCCATCATGGCCGGGCTCTTCGCGTGCTCCATCGGCTCCGGCCAGATCGTGACGCGCACCGGGCGCTACAAGGTCTTCCCGGTGGTCGGCACGGGCGTGATGACGCTCGGGCTCTGGCTCCTCTCCCAGGTCGGCGTGGCCACCAACGCCTGGATCTTCTCCCTCTACATGTTCGTGTTCGGAGCGGGCATCGGCCTCGTCATGCAGATCCTCGTGGTGGCGGTGCAGAACGCCGCTCCCTACGAGCAGCTCGGCGTGGCCACCTCGGGGACCACCTTCTTCCGCCAGATCGGCGGCTGCTTCGGGACGGCCCTCTTCGGCGCCCTCTTCGCCAACATGCTGCTCACGAACCTCGAGAGTTCGCTCCACGGCAAGCTCCCGAAGCACGTGAACGCCTCGAGCCTCAACCCCGCGGCCATCAAGGCCCTGCCGCCGGCGGTCCGCCTCCCGGTGATCACGGCCATCGCCCACACCGTCAACACCATCTTCTTGGTGGCGGTGCCGATCGGGCTGGTGGCCTTCGCCCTCAGCTGGTTCCTGCCCGAGATCGAGCTCCGCCGGACGGTCCGCGACGCGGTCGGGCCCGAGCAGGCGGTGCCGATGCACCAGGACGCCACCTCGCTCCAGACCGTGCAGCGGGCCCTCGAGCAGGTGGCCCGCCGAGAGAACCGGGCGCAGGTCTACGTCACGCTGGCCGAGCGGGCCCACCTCGACCTGCAGCCGGCCTCTTGTTGGCTCCTCTACCGCCTGCGGGAGCACCCCGAGGTCAGCCTGGTCGACCTCTCGGGACAGCTGAAGGTCGATCCTTCGCGGCTCGAGGCCGGCCTCGGTGAGCTCGAGACGAAGGGCTACGTGACCGAGGAGGACGGCACGGGGCGTCTGCACGTGACGACGTCGGGGGAGCAGGTCACCGCCCGGCTGACCGCCGCCCGCCAGCAGGGCCTCGCCGACCTGCTCGAGGGCCTCGACCCGGAGGAGCACCCCGAGCTCATGCTCCTCGTCCAGCAGCTGGCCCACGAGCTCCTCGCCGACGACAAGAAGCTGCTCGCCGACGCCCGGCCGCGGGCGACGGCCTGACCGGTCAGTCCGTCTCGAGGGCCGCCCGCAAGGCCGCTTCGGCCTCAGCCCCGGCCGCCACCTCGTCCAGGCCGAGGAGAGCCGCTCCGAGGACCGGCGGTCCGAGGAGCCGCCTCGGCGCGGCACCCGGGGCCTTGGCCCGCACGCCCTCGAAGACCCGGTGGGAGAACCCCTCGTCGTCGAACAGGCTCCCGCCCACGACGACCTCGACCGGTGCCGATCCGATGTCGATGCGCTCGACCGCCGCGACCACCATGGCGACCGCCTCGTCGACGAGCACGCCGACCGCGCCGGCGGCTGGCCCGTCGCCGTCGCGGGCCGCGGCCAGCACCACCTCGGCCAGCTCGAAGAGGCGGCTGTAGGAGAGCTGGCCGGTGTAGACGGCCTCGAGGACGTCCTCGGCGCTCGTCACCCCGAAGTGCTCGGGCACGAGGGTGCTGAGCGTGGTGGGCCCACCACGGCCGTCGGCGGCCCGGAGGGCCACCCCGAGGCCTCGGAGGCCGAGCCACGACCCGCCCTGTGCGTAGTCGCCCGACAGCTCGCCCAACGCGGGGAAGCGCACGGTCGAGCCGTCGGGGCCGAGCCCCACGCAGTTGAGCCCCGTCCCACAGACGACGGCGACGCCCCAGCCCGAGCTCACCCCGGCCCGGAGGACGGCGAACGTGTCGTTGCGCACGTCCGACGTGGTGGTCCAGCCGCGATCTTCGACCGTCGGACCGACGAGCCGCTCGTCGACGGGCAGGTCGATGCCCGACAGGCAATAGACGCCGGTCGGCACGACGGTGCCGGTCGGGAGCCCGGCGTCGGCGAGCGCGGCGTCGATCGTGGCGCCGAGTGCGTCCATGGCCGCCTCGAGGCCGAGTAGCTGGTGACCGGAGGCCGGGCCGCGCGCCCGGCCGAGGAGCATGCCGTTCGCGTCGACCAGCACCACATCGGTCTTCGTGCTGCCACCGTCGGCCCCGAGGACCGCTGGCTCCCTCCCGTCAGACACGAGACGAGATGTTAGGTTCGCCGGGTGAAGGTCGCGGTGGTCGGCGCGGGCAGCACCTACACGCCGGAGCTCGTCGAGAACCTGTGCGACCACGAGGACCGACTCGTCGTCGACGAGCTGGCGTTCCTCGATCCCGACACGGAGCGGCTGGCGGTGGTGGCCGGCCTGGCCGAGCGGATCCTCCGTCACCGAGGCTGGCCCGGGAAGCTCACGTCCACCGCCCGGCGGGACGAGGCCCTCGAGGGCGCGGGCTTCGTCGTCATCCAGCTCCGGGTGGGTGGCCAGACGGCCCGCCTCAGCGACGAGACCCTGCCGCTCGGCTACGGCTGCCTGGGCCAGGAGACGACCGGGGCCGGCGGCCTGGCCAAGGCCCTGCGCACGGTGCCGCTCGTGCTCGAGCTGGCCGAGACCACCGCGGCGAGAGGGGCGCCCGGCGCCTGGGTGGTCGACTTCACGAACCCCGTCGGCATCGTGACCCAGGCCCTCCTCGACGACGGGCACCGGGCCATGGGGCTCTGCAACGTCGGCATCTGGATCCAAAAGCGCGTCGGGCACTACCTCGGCGTGGACCCCGACGCGGTGGCCCTCGAGCATGTGGGGCTCAACCACCTGACGTGGGCCCGCTCGGCCACCGTCGACGGGGTGGACCGGTTGCCCGAGCTGTTGGCGCGCTTCCCGGCCGAGGTGGCCCTCGAGAGCGGGGTGCCCGAGGAGCTGCTCGCCATCCTCGGCGCCTGGCCCTCCTACTACCTGCACTACTACTACGGCCACGACGCCGAGGTGGCCGAGCAACGGACCCCCGGCTTTCGGCCACGGGCCGAGGTGGTGCGCGAGCTCGAGGCCCGGCTGCTCGAGGCCTACCGGGACCCGGCGCTCGTGACCAAGCCGAAGGAGCTCTCCTACCGGGGCGGCGCCTTCTACAGCGAGGCCGCGGTGCGCCTCATGGCCTCGCTGCACGACGGGACCGGCGACGTCCAGGTGGTCGACGTGCGCAACGACGGTGCCCTGCCCGGGCTGCCCGACGACGCCGTGGTGGAGGTCCCGTGCCGGGTCGACGCCCTTGGTGCCCACCCGCTGCCCCAGCGGCCGCTGCTTCCCGAGATGGCCGGCCTCGTCGCCCACGCCAAGGCCTACGAGCGCCTGGCGGTGCTGGCCGCCACGACGGGCAGCCGGCGCGAGGTGGTACGGGCGCTCCTGGCCAACCCGCTGGTCGGCCAGTGGCCGGTGGCCGAGGAGCTCGCCGACGCGCTCCTCGCGGCCAACCGCCACCTCCTCCCGCGCTTCTTCCCCGAGGGTTGACCGGAAGTCGCCGTGTCCCTCGACCTCGTGATCCGCAACGGCACCGTCGTGGACGGCTCGGGCGCACCCCGGTACCGGGCCGACGTCGGTGTGGTCGGCGACCGCATCGTGGCGGTCGGGCGGATCGACGAGCGGGGCCAGGAGGAGATCGACGCCGAGGGTCACGTCGTGACGCCGGGCTTCGTCGACGCCCACACCCATATGGACGCCCAGGTGTTCTGGGACCCGCTCGGCACGTGCTCGTGCTGGCACGGGACGACGACCGTCGTGATGGGCAACTGCGGTTTCACGCTGGCGCCAGCGGTGGCGGGCCAGGAGCAGCTCGTGTTGGCCAACCTGGAGCGGGCCGAGGACATCCCCGCCGCGGCCATGGCCGAGGGCATCGACTGGTGCTGGGACACCTTCCCGAGCTTCCTCGACGCCGTCGACGGGCAGGAGAAGGCCATCAACTACGCCGCCCAGATCGGCCACAGCGCGCTGCGGACCTTCGCCATGGGGGAGCGGGCGTTCGAGGAGCCGGCGACGGGCGACGACCTCGAGCTCATGGCGCGGACCCTGGAGGACGCCCTCTTTGCCGGGGCGGTGGGCTTCACGACGTCGGTGAGCGACCACCACCTGACTTCGGCCGGGCGGCCGGTGGCCTCGCGCCTCGCGTCGAAGACCGAGCTGGCCGCCCTCGTCGAGGTGGTGGGGGCGGCCGGGGCCGGCGTCTTCCAGCTGGCCACGGACACCGAGTCGACCGAGTCCGACGACCCCGAGCGGGCCCGGGCCGCCTACGCCGAGCTGCGCCAGCTGGCGGTGGCCACGAAGGTGCCGGTGACCTTCGGGCTGCGGAGCGAGCACCTCGACGTCCAGCTCGAGGCGTTCGACACCACCGCGGCGGCCGGTGGGCGGCTGTTCGGGCAGAGCCGCAGCGAGCCGCTCACCATCGTGTGGTCGTGGCGCTCGCGCCTCCCCTTCGACGGCCTGCCGGTCTGGCGCGACGAGCGCGTCCGGTCGTTGAGCGACCAGGAGGCGGCGCTGCGCGACACCGAGCGACGGCGTCGGCTGGTGGGCGCCCTCGACGAGGCGCACCCGCCCGACCGCTCGGCCGCCCTCTTCGAGGGCCTGCTCGTGCCGGCCGACGGCCGGCCGGCCGAGAGCCTGGCCGCCCTCGCCCGCCGGCGGAGGACGACCCCGGTCGAGCTCATGATCGACCTGGCCCTCGAGTCGGGGCTCGGCCAGGTGTTCACCCAGGTAGCCCTCTGGGACGACGCCGAGCTCGCCAAGGCCATGCGCCACCCGTGGACGGTGATGACGTTCTCCGACGCGGGCGCCCACGTCGGCATGATCTGCGGCGCTCCCCTCCCGACCGTGCTCCTCGCCCACTGGGTGCGCGAGCGGCAGGAGTTCAGCCTCGAGGAGGCGGTGCGGATGCTGACGCTCGTACCCGCCCTCGCCTGGGGCGTCGCCGACCGGGGCCTCGTGCGCGAGGGCCTGGTGGCCGATCTCAACGTCGTCGACCCGGCCACCGTCGCCGTCACGACGCCGACCGTCGAGCGCGACCTTCCCGGGGGCATCCCTCGGGTCGCGCAAAGGGCCCGGGGCTACAAGGCCACGGTGGTCTCGGGCCGCCCCATCCTCGTGGACGGCGAGCCCACCGGCGCCCTGCCGGGGCGGCTCCTCCGGGGACCGCTCGCCCGTCCGACGGCCTGAGGCGACGCCCCCGGTACCGGCGCCCCGGATGCCGGGAGGCCATAGGGTGCCGTCGTGCTCGCCGACGTCAACTGGGCGATCGTCGCCTCCCTCGCCACCGCGGCCGGCACGCTCGTCCTCGCCGTCGCCACGTTCAGCTCGGTCCGCTCGGCCAACCGCTCGGCCAAGGCCTCCGAGCTGGCGCTGCAGGAGGGCATGCGGCCGGTCCTCACCCAGAGCCGGATCGACGACCCCAGCCAGAAGATCATGTTCCAGGAGGGCTACTGGGTGAAGGTCGACGGGGGGCGAGCCGGCATCGAGGCCACCGACGACGTCATCTACTTCGTCATCAGCCTGCGCAACATCGGCGAGGGCATCGCCGTCCTGCAGGCCTGGGACTGGCATCCCGACCGGGCGTCCGGCGCCGACCCCCTCCGCCCCGTCGAGCAGTTCCGTCGCCAGCTCCGCGACCTCTACGTCCCGGCCGGCGACGTGGGGCTCTGGCAGGGGGCCCTCCGCGACCGGGAGATGGAGGGCTGGGCCGACATGGCCAAGGCGGTGCGGGCGAAGGAGCCCATCACGTTGGACCTCCTCTACAGCGATATGGCCGGCGGGCAGCGGACGGTCAGCCGCTTCACGATCGTGCCCTGGCACGACGACACCTGGAGCGCCGCGGTGGTGCGCCACTGGATGCTCGACCGTGACGGTCCGCGCTAATCCCCGACCGAAGGGCGGCCCGGCGCGAGCATGAGGCCCACCATGGAGCGAGCCCGGTGAGCGAGCGGCGCCGTTGGCGGACCCGGCTGGCCCCGGTGCGCCCGCCCCGGGGGGAAGCGGCGCGACCGCCCGGAGCGGCGCCGGCGCTCTGGCCGGCCTACCCGCCGCACCGTTACTTGGGCCAGCTCGACCCGGCCTTCCAGGCCAAGATGGCTGAGCTGCGGGCCGGGGCCACGCTCGCCGACTGCGAGTGGTACCACACGTTCGAGCTGCCCGACGGCACGGTCGTCCCCGGCGCCTGGGACCTCCGGGGCGGCGAGGCCGCCTACCTCGGGGGCACCGAGTTCGCCGGGCAGCGGGTGCTCGAGCTCGGGCCGGCTTCGGGCTATCTCACCTTCCACATGGAGCGGGAGGGGGCCGACGTCGTGGCCTTCGAGGGCGGCTTCGACGTGCCCGTCGACCTCCTCCCGGTCGCCGGTCTCGACATGTGGGAGGAGCAGCGGACGATCATGCGCACGGTCGATCGCGTGCACAACGCCTGGTGGTACATGCACCGGGCCTACGCCAGCTCGGCCCGGCTGGTCCACGGCCGCATCTACGAGCTGCCCGGTGACCTCGGCGAGTTCGACGTCGCCGTCTTCGGGGCCATCCTGCTCCACCTGCGTGAGCCCTGGGGGGCGCTCGCCGAGGCCGCCCGGCACACCCGCCACCGCATCGTCGTGACCGAGCTCGTCCAGGACGAGGAGGCCCCCCTCGAGTCCAACATCCTGCGCTTCTCACCGCTCGCCACCCACGAGATCACCAACTGGTGGGCCATCTATCCCGGGGCCGTCGTGGCCATGCTCGAGCGACTGGGCTTCCCCCACACGACCGTGACCCGCCACGAGCAGTCCCACCACCTGGGGCACCGCATGGACGAGCCACCGGTGCGGCTGCCCATGTTCACCGTGGTGGGGGAGCGAGGCTGACGAGCAGGTGCTGGAGGAGGCCGAGGCAGCCGGCCTCCACCATGGCGAGGCAACGGTCGAAGTCGGCCGCGTCGCCGTAGAAGGGGTCCGGGACGTCGAGGGCGCCGCCGGCCGACGGGTCGAAGCTCCGCAGGAGGACGATGTCATCGTCCCGGCCGGACTTTCGAACCGCCATGAGCCCGCGGACCGTCTCGGCGTGCCGACGGTCGAGGGCCACGATCAGGTCGAGTCGCTCGGCTCCGGCCGCGTCGAACTGCTGCGCCACGTGCCCGTGGTCGACGTAGCGCCGGCGGTGGAGGGCGTCGGCCGCCCGCTTGTCCATGGGCTCACCGGCGTGCCAGGGGCCGGTCCCGGCGCTCGAGACCTCGAGCCGGCCGGCGACCGACGTCGAGGCGGCCCGGCCGACGAGGACGGAGGCGGCCATCGGGGAGCGGCAGATGTTGCCGGTGCAGACGAAGCACACCCGGTAGGGGGTGGCGGGTGGGGCCGAGTTCACCGGGCCGGGCCCGCGTAGTCCTCGCGGAGGACCTTCTTCACGATCTTGCCGGTCCCGGCCCGGGGCATGTCCTCGCGCAGCTCGAGCTGCTCGGGGATCTTCTGGGTCATGAGGCCGGCCTCCCGGCAGAACGTCGCCACCTCGTCGAGGGTGAGGGGCTCGACCCCCCCGGCCGGCTGGACGACGGCGCAGACCCGCTCGCCGCGCTCGGCGTCGGGTAGGCCGATCACCGCCACCTCGGCCACCTTCGGGTGGGTGTAGAGGAGGTCCTCGATCTCCCGGGCGCTGATGTTCTCCCCCTTGCGCACGATGACGTCCTTCACCCGGCCCGTGATGCAGAGGTGGCCGTCGGCCCGCAGGCGACCGAGGTCGCCCGTGCGGAAGTAGCCCTCGTCGTCGAAGGCCTCCGCGTTGAGCGCCGGATCGGTGTAGCCGCAGAAGACCATCGGGCCGCGGACGCGGATCTCGCCTTCCTCGTCGGGCCCGGCGGGGACGCCGTCGAGGCGGACGATGCGCACCTCGGCGCCGAGCACCGGCGTCCCGTCGGTGTTGGCCAGCTGCTCGTCGGTGTCATCCGGCGACCCGTTGGCGATCATCGGGACCTCGGTCATCCCGTAGCCGTGGACGACCCCCCGACCGCCGATCTCGTCGCGCACCTCGTAGTGGATCTCGGGGGGCTTGGGCGCCCCGCCACCCGACATGAGCCGGAGCTTCGGGAGGACCGGTTCGCCCGGTTGCTTGCGCTGCTCGGCCAGGAAGGCCACGTAGAAGGCGGTGCTGCCGCCCACCATCGTCACGCCGTGGCGGCGGAAGAGCGGCAGCACGTCGGGGGCCGAGAAGGCCTCCACGATGACGGCCGGGAAGCCCAGCGTGAGCTGGGTGACGAGGTAATCGGGCCCGGCGATGTGGGCGAACGGGAAGGCGATCGACCCCACGTCGTCGGGCGACATCTCGAGCGAGGCGGCGAGGCCGAGCCCGCCGGCGAGGAGGGTCTGGTCGGTGTGACGGACGCCCTTCGGGTCGGCAGTGCTGCCCGACGTGTAGTAGATCCAGCGGACCTCGTCGCCCGGTGGGGCGGGGGGCACGCCGGCCGGGTCGGCCTCGGGCAGGCCGTCCCCGGTGACGAGGAGCTCGGGGGGTCGGGCCACGCCCTCGAGCGCCCGGTGGGCGAGGGCCACGTAGTCGGTGCCCCGCCACTCGCCGGGCACCACGAAGAGCTCGGCCCCGGTCTGGCGGAGGGCGAAGCCGACCTCGCGCTCGCGGTAGAGGTGGATGATCGGGTTCTGGACGACGCCGAGGCGGGACAGGGCCATCGTGAGGACCACGGTGTCGATCCGGCTGGGGAGCTGCCATGACACCACGCTGCCCTCGCCGATGCCCCGGGCCGCCAGGCCGGCGGCCACCGCCGCCGCCCGGTCGCGGAACTGCCCGAAGGTGACCACCCGGTCCTCGGCGTCGATGAGCATGGGGGCGGCCGGCGTGGCCGCGGCCCGCAGCTCGACGAGGTCCCAGAGGCCCCGGGCACCGGTGATCCGCTCGCCCATCGCGGCCCACTCTCTAGCAGTCGGCGCTTTCGGTGGGAAACCGGCCGGTGCACCGGTCGCGGGCCGTCTTATGGGGCACGATGGGGACGACCGAAGGGAGACGACGTGGCTGACGCAACGGGCCGGGGCCGAGCAGCCGAGGCACGGGACCGCAAGCGGGACGCCGGGATGGTGGCCGTCGGCATCGCGGCCGTGCTCTTGATCTGGTTCGCCCTGGCCAACCTCCAGGACACCGAGATCCACTTCTGGGTGACCAGCACCCGAGCGCCGCTGATCGTGGTGATCGTCATCGCCGGCCTCATGGGCGCCCTCATCGGCGCGATGGTGCGGCGGCGTCGGACGAAGGGCGCCGGGGGCGCCGAGGACTGAACGACGGGCGGGGGAGCCGCGACAGGCTCCCCCGGCGTGCTCAGGACGAGGGGCCCTCCTCGCGGGCTGCCCCCGATGCGGCCTCCTCCTTCGACCGGTCGTCGGCGCCGTTCGTGCCGTCGCCGCCGTCGGGCGCCGCCGCCGACAGGCGCCTCGCCCAGGCGAAGACCACCTCGAGGAGGATGTAGTAGATCGCCAGCAGGAGCACGAGCAGCCAGACGCTCCCGACCGAGAGGGTCCCGCCGAGGAGCAGCAATGCGGCGCCGACGCCGCCGCCCAAGATGCGCATCCCCGCGGCGTGCTCGAGCATCCAGCGGGCCGCCCGCTTGGCCCCCGACGAGGCCTTCTGGCGGTTCGCCGGCTGCCAGAGGAGCGAGACCGTGCGCCCCACCCAGCGGGCCGCCTGGGCCACCCGGGCCCAAATCCAACGGGCCCAGCTCGAGGGACCGGCCAGCCAGAGGGCGATGACCACGAGGACGCAGACGACGATCACGTCGTGGAGCCCGTTGTGCAGGTACCGGATGACGGTGTCCCAGACCGTGCCCGTCACGTCGGAGGGGGCCTTGGCGTGGTGGACGAAGAAGCCCCGGCCGAGCTCCAAGAAGGCTTGGAAGACGAGGCAGCCGAGGGCCCCGGCGAAGAACACCCGCAGCGCCGTCTTGCGGCGGTCCACCCCGACGATGATCGTGATCAGCGCCAGGATGAGCACGACGACGGGCAGCGCCCAGCCGACCGTCTTGGCCAGCCGGAACCCGGTCTGGGCCTTCTGCAGCTGGTCCTGGTTGACGAGGGTGAAGGTGAGCTGGGAATGCTGCAGCCGGCGCTTGACCGGGTTGAACACCGTGACGCCCTTGGCGTCGAGCTTGTCGATCGCCTGGATGACGGCCGGCTCGATGTCGACCCCCACCTTCTGGAGCTTCACCCCGAGCGGGGTCTTCTTCCCGGTGAGGACGTCGACCAGGTTCGTGTGGAGACGCCGGTTGGCCCCGTCCCAGAACTGGGCGAACTTCTCGCTCTGGAGAAGCTTCGTCACCTGCGTGCGGGTGAAGTTCTCCAGCTGGACGGTGACCGGGGCGGCGACGAAGGAGGCCTTCGGCGGGAGGGCGTTGTGCAGCTTCTGCTCGACGTTGAGGCTCGTGAAGAGCTTGGTCGTGATCCGATCGCCGAGATAGGCGGTGACGACCGGCTCGCGCACGATCGGCGACATCGTCGCGACGTAGCGGTCGGTGTTGGTGAGTGTGGTGACCGTCCAGGCGGTGACGATCGACAGCGGCACGAGGATGCCGACCAGCACGACGAGCACCCAGGCGATGATGCGCCGCGGGAGGTGCCGCTTCGGTTTCGCCGTGGCCGTCGCCGTCGCGGTCGCCGCCGCACCCTTGGCCGTGTTCTTGTCGTCAGCACCCTGGCTAGAGGGCTGCTCGGCGTCCTCCGTGGCCTCGTCGGCCGCCGGTTCGCCGTCGGCCGCGGCCTGCTCGGGGGTGTCTGCTTCGTCGGGCATGCGTCCCTCCGTCCCCGGGGGCCCCGAAGATCAAGCCGAACAATGCCATAGATCCACCTGGGCGCGGGCTGATGCGGCTCAGGATTCCTGCGGTGCGAGCTTGGCCGCGGCGAGGAGGGTGCGCAGGCGGGCGAAGGCCGTGGGCGGGAAGAACAGCACCGAGAGGATGGCCGCGGCGACGAGGGCGGCGGCCACGCTGGGCCGCATCTCGTGCGTGGTCACCCCGATGTCGGTGATGGCCACGACGAGGGGGAGCGCGGTGGCCGAGAAGAGGGCGAGCGCCGGTCGCTCGGTCGCCGGCACCGCCCGCCGGTAGAAGAGGAACACGGGCAGGCCCCGTACGACGAGGAACATCCCGAGAAAGAGGGGCACGTCCAGCAGTCGCCGGGGTTGGTCGACGAGCGAGTGGAGATCGAAGGCCATGCCGCTCTCGACGAAGAAGATCGGCACGAAGAAGCCGAAGGAGATGGCCTCGAGCTTCTCTTTGACGAGGGGCGCGTCGACGGTGCCCCCGAGGAACAGGTGCGCCACGATGCCGGCGGCGAACGCGCCGAGCAGCACGTCGAGGTTGAAGGAGCGGGCCAGGAACACGAGGCCGATGACGATGAGCATGGCGATGCGCACGGGGAGCTGCCCACTCGAATGGAGGTGGCGCTGGAGGAGGCGCACCGTCGCCGGCCGCCTCGGCCGCATGGCGAGGAGTGAGGCGCCGATGGCCACGATCACGAAGGCCAGCAGCACGAGGCTCACCTTGAGCGGGTTGTCGCTCGTGAGGAGGAGGGCCACCGCCACGATGGGCCCGAACTCGCCGACCGAGCCGATGGCCAGCGCGTGGCTGCCGAGCCGGGTGCCGAGGAGCCCGGCGTCCCGCCACATCGGGAGCATCGTGCCGAGGGCGGTCGTGGTGAGCGCGAGTCCGGTAACGAGACCCGAGAGGACGTGGCCGCTCGCCTCGAGGAGGCCGCCGAAGAGGAGGCCGACGGCCAACGAGAACGCCCAGCCCATCCCGGCCAGCCGGAGCGGGACGCCCTTCACCCGGTCGAAGTCGATCTCGTAGCCCGCCATGAACATGAGGAACGTGAGGCCGGCCGAGCCGAGCCCGACGATGACCGGCGTCAGATGGCCGATGCCGAGAGCCTGGGGGCCGACGAGGATGCCGGCGAGGATCTCGAGCACGACGGCGCTCACGTAGAAGCGCCGTAGGTAGTGCGCGATCAGCACCGACAGGACCGAGACGACGCCGATGACGAACAGCGTCTCGATGGTCGGCTGGTCCATCGGCCGTATTGTGCCCGGCGGTTCGGCGGCGGTGCCCGCTCAGTGGATCGGCGGGCGGCGCGCCGCCCAGGGGGCGGCCTCCTCGAGCTGGGCGGCGAGGCGGAGGAGCAGCCCCTCCTGCCACGGGCCGGCCACGAGCTGCACGCCGATCGGGATGTCCGACGGTGTGAAGTGGAGGGGCAGGCTCAGGCCGGGCTGGCCGGTCACGTTGAAGGGTGCGTTGAAGACGGCCATGGCGACGACGTCGGCCGCCGGGGCGCCGGCGCCGGCGTGGGTCTCCTCGAGCACCGCGCCGGCGATCGGCGGCTCGATGGCCATCGTCGGCGTGACGAGCACGTCGAAGTCGCGGCCCCAGCGGGCGACGCTCGTCCGGGTGTGGCGCTGGAGGTCGCCCATGGCCCGGGCGAGAGCGAAGCTGTTCTCGGCTTGTGCCGCCTCGTACTGAGCGGCGATGTGGGGCTCGGCCTTGGCGAAGTCGATGCCGACGTAGTCGGCGAGACCGGCGTTCACGATGGTGAGGAACGGGCCGAGGATCTCGACGGGGAACAGCTCGAAGTCCACCGCCTCGACATGGTGGCCGAGGCCCTCGAGGAGGGCGCCGGCCGCCTCGACCGCCCGGCGGGGCTCGTCGGCCACCGGCAGGTCGAGGGGCGCCCGGGTCAGGAGTCCCACCCGGAGCCGGCCGGGGTCGGCGCCCACCTCGCTCACGAAGGGCCGGTCGGGTGGCGGCGTGTTGAACCAGCAGGCCGGGTCGGGGCCGCTGATGACGTCGAGCACCGCCGCGGCGTCGGTCACCGTGCGGGTGATGACACCCTCGACCGTGCAACCCATCCAACCGGTGACCCGCGCCGGGACCCGACCCCGGCTCGCCTTCAGCCCGACCAGCCCGCAGCAGGAGGCGGGGACGCGGAGCGACCCGCCCCCGTCGTTGCCGTGGGCGAGGGGGAACATGCCCGAGGCCACCGCGGCGGCCGCGCCGCCCGAGGAGCCCCCGGGGGTGCGCTCGGTGTCCCAGGGGTTGCGGGAGACCCCGTAGCGCCGATTCTCGGTCACCGTGATCGGACCGAACTCGGGGGTGTTGGTCCGGGCGGTGAGGAGGAAGCCGGCCCGCCGGAGGGCCTCGACGACGAGCTCGCCCTCGTCGCTCGGCCCCTCCGGGGCGACGCAGGAGCCGTAGGTGACGGGCCAGCCGGCCACGGGGGTCAGGTCCTTCACCGGGAGCGGCACGCCGGCGAAGGGGGGGAGCTCCTCGGTCCCCTTGGCGATCTGGTCGGCCAGGGCCTTGGCCTCGGCCCGGGCCTCCTCGTCGTTGCGCCAGACCACGGCGTTCACGGCGGGGTTCAGGCGGTCCACCCGCTCCAAGCACCCTTCCAGGAGCTCGACTGGGCTGACCTGGCGCCGACGGACGGCCGCGGCGACCTCGACGGCTGGAGTGAAGGCGTCCATGACGGCGCACGCTAGGACAGCTGGTGCCCGCCGGGCCGGCTCCGGACCGGCCCGGGACAGGGCCCGGCGCGTACCCTGGCGCCGTCCCCCGGCCATAGACTCCTCAAGCGGGTGAGAGCCCCGTTGTCCGCCAGGGCGCGGTGCGCGAACATGGCGGGCAGAGCCATCGGGTGGAGGAGGATCGTCGCCGGGATGGGACGGGTAGACAGGCGCAAAGGGGAGGCCGGTGCCGCTCTCGGAGCATGAGCAGCGGATCCTTGCTGAGCTCGAGGAGTCGCTCGTCCGTCAGGACCCCGAGTTCGCCGAGCGAGTCCGGTCCGAGACCGTCTACCGGTACGCCGGCCGTTACTGCAAGTGGGCGGCCCTCGGCTTCCTGGCCGGCCTGGCCATCGTCATCGCCTTCTTCTCCCAGTCGGTGTTCGTCGGCCTGATCGGTTGGGCGATCATGTTCGTCTCGGCTGTCGTCTTCGAACGGAACCTCCGCCGCATGGGGAAGGCCGGCCTCCACGACCTGACCCGGTCGCTCCACGAGGAGCACCCCAGCCAGGGGGGCGTCCCGAACGCCGTGCACCGGACCCGGGACTGGTTCCGGACCCGCTTCAACCGCCGCGACCACTAGTCCCCGGGTGAGCTCGGCCGACGAGCTCTGTCTCGCCGTCGACGTCGGCGGCACCAAGCTGGCCACCGGGCTCGTCGACCGCGCTGGCCGGCTCTCGCACCGTCGCCAGGTCCCAACACCCGAGGAGCCGTGGGCGGCGCTCGCCCCCCTCGTCGAGGCCACCATGCAAGAGGCCCCCGCCGCAGTCGTCTGCGGCGTGGGGTGCGGCGGACCGATGGACGGTGACACGGTCTCGCCGCTCAACATCCCCGGCTGGCGCGGCTTCCCCCTCCGGGCCGAACTGGCCGAACTGACTGGCCTGCCGACGTTCGTCGACAACGACGCCAAGGCGCTCGCTCTCGGCGAGGGGTGGACGGGGGCCGCCGCCGGCCGGCGCGAGTACATGGCCATGGTCGTCTCGACCGGCGTCGGCGGTGGGATCGTGCTGGACGGCCGGCTGCTCGACGGCCGCCTCGGCAACGCCGGCCACGTGGGGCACGTCATCGTGGTGCCGGACGGTCGGCGGTGCCCGTGCGGGGCCCGGGGCTGTCTCGAAGCGGAGGCCTCCGGCGGGGCCATTGCCGCCCGCACCGGACGCCTGGCGGCCGAGGCGCCGCCCGACGTGGTGGAGCGCACCGGCATGCTGGTCGGCCGGGCGGTCGCCGACGTCGCCAACCTCCTCGACCTCCCGCTCGTCGTGATCGCCGGCTCGGTGGCCCTCGGATTCGGCGAGCCCTTCTTCGCCGCGGCCCAGGCCGAGGTGGACCGCTCCGCCCGCCTCGACTTCTCGCGGGGGACCCGGGTGGTTCCGGCGGGTCTCGGTGACGAGGGCCCCCTCGTCGGTGCGGCGGCCGTCGGCTGGCGGGGGATGGCGTGACGCCGGGGACGCTCTCCCGGGTCTTCCTCACCGTGCTCCTCCGACCGGGCCTGTGGTGGGTGGCCCTCGTCGCGCTCCGCCGGCTCGCCGCCCCGGGCTGGTGGCGCCGGTGGCCGCCCCTCCCGGCGCCCGATCCGCACTACTGGCGGTTCCGGCTGGTCACCGCCTACGGCAGTGAGCACGACGAACCCCCGAGCACCGACGACGTGGTGGCCTACCTGCGCTGGTGTCGAAGGATGCGGGGGGCTCGCGGATAGCCTCTGGCGGATGGGGCGGGTCCTCTTGCTCAATGCGACCTACGAGCCGCTGTCCCTCGTGTCGGACCGCCGCGCCGTCGTGCTCGTGCTCGCCGGCCGGGCCGAGGCCGTCGCCTTCTCCCCGGAAGCTCCGGTGTTCCACTCGGCCCACCTGTCGGTCGAGGTGCCGGCCATCGTGCGGCTCTGCCACATGGTGCGCATCCCGCGCTGGGCACGCACGCCGCCGCTCACGCGCCGGGCCGTGCTGCGTCGCGACAGCGGGCGCTGCGCCTACTGCTCCGACGTGGCTGACACCATCGACCATGTCGTGCCGCGCAGCCGTGGGGGGCGCCACGAGTGGTCCAACGTCGTGGCGTCGTGCAAGCGCGACAACCTCTTGAAGGGTGACCAGCTGCTCTCGGAGCTCGGATGGTCCCTGTCGTTCAAGCCGGTGGCCCCCGACGGCTACCTCTGGCGGCTCCGGCATCTCGCCGACGTGGACCCGCTGTGGGAGCCGTACCTGGCGGCCGCGTCCTGACGAGCGGGGCCACCCTGGGGCCGTCGGGCCCCGCACCGCCGCCGTTCGACGTCGACGCCTTCCGCCCCCTCGGGCGCACCCTGGTCCGGCGGCGTCACGCCCACCCGGCCGTCGTCCTCGGCAGCTCCCAACGCGAGGAGCTGGTCGACCGGGCCAAGGCGCAGGCGCTCGGCCTCGAGGTCGTCCGGCGACGGAGCGGTGGGGGCGCCGTCCTCGTCCAGCCGGGGGACCCGGTGTGGTTCGACGTGTGGGTGCCCCGAGGCGACCCGCTCTTCGACGACGACGTCGTCGCGGCCGCCGGGTGGGTCGGGCGGTGGTGGTCGACCGCCTTGGCGGCCTGCGGGGCCCGTCCGACCGTCGTGCACGACGGGCCGAGCACCGCGAACGAGTGGTCGGCCACGGTGTGTTTCGCCGGCCTCGGCCCCGGCGAGGTGACCGCCAGTGGTCGCAAGGTCGTGGGTGTGGCCCAGTGGCGCGGCCGCGAGGGATCCCTCTTCCACACCGCCGCCCACCGGGTCTGGGACCCCGTCGCCCTGACCGACCTCCTCCACCTCCCCGACGAGGCCCGACGGCGCGCCGGGTCGGACCTCGCCCAGGCCGGCCTGGGCCTCGAGGACCTGTTGGGGTCGGGACTCGACGCCCTGGGGGCCGCCCTTTCGTCCCTCCTCCCCGGGACCGGCTGGGACCACCTGACTGACTGACCCCATGCGGCCGGGCCCCCGAGGCCCGGTCCGCCAACCTCGCTGACGTCCTCCTTCGGTGCCAACCGCGCCGGCCGCGGCCGGTCACCGCGCGCCCGGCGTCCGCTGGGGCTGGCCGGCCCCGACCGCCGGGTGACCCAGTGGGGTGGAGCGTGGTTGACCGGTGGGGAGGTGGGGCGTAGAGTGGCGGAAAGTGGTGTGAAAGGGTGTCAGAGGGCGCGATCCAGGGAGCGTCGTGGGAGTGCGGGGAAGTGGCCGGATTCGTCGGAAGGTACGAGCATTCGCTCGACACCAAGGGTCGGGTGATCCTGCCTGCCAAATTCCGCGGGGCCTTCGAGCGGGGCGGCTACCTCACCGAGTTCCGGGAGGGCTGTCTCGCCCTCTGGACACCGGGGGAGTTCGAGCGGCAGATGGCCGCCATGCAGGACCGGGGGGCCGGTGGACGCACCGACCGCAACCGGGCCCGGGTCTGGGCCTCCAACTCCTGCGAGGTGGAGATCGACCGTCAGGGCCGCATGGCCATCCCCTCGTACCTGCGGGAGTTCGCCCGTCTGCAGAGCGAGGTGCTCGTGCACGGGGCCATCGACCGGCTCGAGCTCTGGAACCCGACCGTCTGGTCGGAGCGGGTGGCCCCAGAAGAACGGTGGTTCATCGACGACGCGGACGACTGATTGGAGGCGACGACAACGTTGCGTTGGGCTCTCAAGCCCGGACCATGCGCAGCCCCTCGACCGGCGCGGTGGAAGACATCTCCTCCGCCCTCTTCCACCAACGTGCTCTCTTCGAGAGCGCGGTGCCGGCCGGGGGGCTGCGGATGGCCCAGGACCAGTTCTTGCACGAGCCCGTGCTCCTCGACGAGGTGGTCGAGCTGTTCGCCCCGGTGCCCGCCGGCTGGGTGGTCGACGCCACTGTCGGGGGAGGGGGCCACACGGCGGCCGTCCTCGCCGCCCGCCCGGAGCTCTCCGTCCTCGGTCTCGACCGCGACCCTGACGCGGTCACCGCGGCCAGGGCGCGCCTCGCGCCGTTCGGGTCGCGAGCGGCGGTCCGGCAGGCCCGCTTCGACGAGCTGGCCGAGGCCGCGGGCTCCGTGGCCGGAACGCTCTCGGGGGTGCTCTTCGACCTCGGGGTGAGCTCGCCTCAGCTCGACCGGGCCGAACGGGGCTTCTCCTACCGGGCCGAGGGCCCCCTCGACATGCGCATGGACCCGACGGCGGGCCGTGACGCGGCGAGCATCGTCAACGAGGCCACAGAAGCCGAGCTGGCCGTCCTCTTCGCCGCCCACGGCGAGGGCCGGCTAGCCCGCCGGCTGGCTCGTGCCGTCGTGGCCGCACGTCCGGTCACGTCGACGGCCGAGCTGGCTGAGGTCGTGGCGGCCGCGGTGCCGGCCGCCGTCCGCCGTCGTGGCCATCCGGCCCGACGGGTCTTCCAAGCACTGCGGGCCACCGTCAACGAGGAGCTCGAACAGCTGGCGGCCACCCTGCCGGTCGCTCTCGAGCTGCTCGCCGTCGGCGGCCGTTGCCTGGCCATCGCGTACCACTCGGGAGAGGACCGGCTGGTGAAGGCGGCCTTCGCCCAGGCGCTCACCGGCGGCTGCGTCTGCCCGCCCGGCCTGCCCTGTGTCTGCGGCGCGGTGCCGAAGCACCGCCTCGTGTTCCGGGGCGCCCGTCGCCCGTCCCCCGACGAGGTGGCCCGCAACCACCGGGCCGCGGCGGCCCGGCTCCGGGCCATCGAGCGGACCGCGGCGTGACCCCGCCACCGGCCAGCACCGCCGCCGCCCGGACGGCCACCCGGCGGGCCGCGCCCCGCCCCGGGCCCGAGGCCCGTCCCCGGCTCCGTCCGGTCGACACGCCCCGGGCGGCCAAGCGCCGGATCGCTCCGGTCATCGCGCCGCTGCTCCTCGTGGCCAGCCTCCTCGCCGTCGTCATCGGCCAGGCCCTGCTCGCCCAAGGCCAGGTCCGTCTGGCCGGGCTCGAGGCCCGCCTGTCGGTGGCCGAGGTGCAGCACCGCCAGGCCGAGCTGGCGGTGGCCCAGCTCGAGACGCCTTCGCGGATCGTGGGCGACGCCGGCGCCCGGCTCGGCATGGTCACCCCGTCCGAGCTGGCACAGCTCCCTTCGGTGTCCCTCGACAAGCCCCTCTCAACGCCCAACCTGACCCCGCCCCCCGCCACCACGACCACGGTCCCGGCCAACGTCGGCGGGACGACGGGCGGGACCACGGCGGCATCCGGTTCGCCGACCTCGACGGTGCCGGGCACCACGCTCACGACCGAGCCCCTCACGACGCTCACGCCCACGACCAACGGGGCCGGTCCGCCCGCCCCGGGTCGGTGAGCCCGACCGCCACCCTCCCTCCGAGATCGAGGACGGGGGCGGGGCCCAAGCAAACCACCGACCGGCGTCCCCGGCCGACGACCCGCAGCACCCGGCCCCGCGGCGCCGCTCGGCCGGCGGCCCGCCCGGCCAAGCCGGCGCAGCCGCCGGTCCTCGCCCGGCGGATCCGCTGCTTCCGGCTCGTCCTCGTGGTCGTCCTGCTCGCCCTCGTGGCCCGGCTCGTCGACGTGCAGGTGCTCCACTCCGCCAAGTACCGGGCGGCCGCCCGGGCCGAGCTCGTCCAGACGGTCACCGTGCCGGCGCTGCGCGGCGGGCTCTACGACCGCAACGGCCTCGTGCTCGCCCTCTCGGTGCCGACGAAGACCGTGATCGCCGACGACTTCCAGGTGGCCCACCCCTTCACCGAGGCCCAGGCCCTCGCGCCGTTGCTCGGCCTGCCCGTCGACCGTCTCGCTGGCCTCCTCCACGAGCGCAACGGCTACGTGGCCCTCGCCCGGGACGTCCCCCTGGCCGAGGGGGCCAAGGTGGCGGCGGCCAACCAGCCGGGCATCACCCTCATCGACGACTCCCACCGTGTCGTGCCGAACGGGCAGCTGGCCGCGCCGGTGCTCGGGGCGACGGGGGCGGCCGGGACCGGCAACGGCGGCCTCGAGTACGCCTACCAGCACCTCCTCGCCGGGACCCCGATGTCCGAGACCCTCCTCGAGTCGCCGCTCGGTGTGGCCCTGCCCGGTTCCCACGTCACCGGGGCCAGCGCCTCGCGGGCGGGCACCGGCCTCGAGCTGTCCATCGACGAGCCCCTCCAGTACGAGACGGAGCAGGCTCTCGCGGCCCAGGTGGCCGCGACCCACGCGGCGAGCGGCGTGGCCGTGGTCATGGACGTCCACACCGGCCAGATCCTGGCCATGGCCAACCTGGTGAGCACGGCCCCGGCCGACGGCGCGGGCACCACCCTGACGTCGACGAGCCCGAAGAGCACCGGCGGCCCGTCGGGGCCGGTGGCCGAGGCCAGCCAGAACCTGGCGGTCACCCAGCTCTACGAACCGGGCTCGGTCTTCAAGCTGGTCACGTTCTCGATCGCCCTGGCCGACGGGATCGTCAGCCCGAACACGCTCTTCACGGTGCCCGACCACATCCAGCTCGACGGCTCCACGTTCCACGACGCCGAGCCCCACGCCACCGAGCAGCTCACCGCCACCCAGATCCTCGCCCAGTCGAGCAACATCGGGACCTCCGAGATCGCCTCGGACGTGGGCGAGTCCCGTCTCCTGGCCCAGGTGCAGCGGCTGGGCTTCGGCCAGTTCACGGGCCTCGACTTCCCCGGCGAGTCCCCCGGCCTTCTCGCCGGGCCGGCCCAGTGGGAGCCGACCGACCTCGTCTCCCTCCCGATCGGCCAGGTGGACGCGGTCACCGCCCAGCAGGTCCTCGACATGTACAACGCCGTGGCCGACGGCGGCGAGTTCGTGCCCCCGACCCTCGTCCGGGCGGAGATCGAGCCGGACGGCAGCCTCCACGCCGTGACGCCGGCCGCCGGCCACGAGGTGATGTCGCCGTCCACCGCAGCCGAGCTCACCGGGATGCTCGAGCAGGTGGTGGACGTGGGCACCGGCACGAGCGCCGTCGTCCCGGGCTACACGGTGGCCGGCAAGACCGGGACGGCCCAGATCCCCCAGCCCGGCAAGGACAGCTACATCCAGGGGGCCTACATGGCCTCGTTCGTGGGCTTCGCCCCGGCGAACAACCCGGTCATCTCGGCCATCGTCGTCCTCAACCGGCCGACGCCCATCTTCGGCGGGACGGTCGCCGCCCCGGTGTTCTCCAAGATCATGAGCTACGCGCTCCATCGCTACGGCATCCCCACCACACCAGGGGCGCCCACGCAGGGTCAGGCACAGGGAGGGTCGTCGGCCGACCAGGCCCAAGACATCACGTGACCCTCTGGTGCGACGAGTACCATCGCCCGGACGGTCGAGCGGGGCCCGGACAGTCCGTGGCCGGTGCCCGCCGTCGCCGTCGCCCGCCCCCGTGCAGATGAACCTGTTGCTCGACGAGGTCAATGTGCTGGAGACGGTGGGCGACCCCTCGTCGGTCGACGTGAGCGGGGTGGTGCACGACAGCCGGCGGGTCGCCGTTGGCGACCTCTTCTGCTGCCTGCCCGGCACCACAGCCGACGGGCACGAATTCGCCGCCGACGCCGTCGCCCGCGGTGCGGTGGCCCTCCTCGAGGAGCACGTCCTCCCGGGCGTCGGCGACGTCCTCCAGGTGCGGGTGGCCGAGGCCCGCCCGGCCATGGCCCGGGTGGCCGCCGCCTTCTACGGCCACCCGGCCGAGGACCTCGTCATGGTCGGCGTGACCGGCACGAACGGCAAGACCACGGTGACCCACCTCCTCGGTGCGGTGCTCGAGGCGGCCGGCCACCCGACGACGGTGCTCGGCACGCTCTCGGGCGCCCGCACCACACCGGAGTCCACCGAGCTGCAGGCGCTCCTGGCCGAGGTGCGTGACCGGGCCGGTGGCGGGCTCCGGCCGGCCGTGGCCATGGAGGTGTCCTCGCACGCCCTGGTCCAGGCGCGCGTGGACGGCATCGTCTTCGACGTGGCCGCGTTCACGAACCTCTCCCAGGACCACCTCGACTTCCACGGGACGATGGAGGACTACTTCGCCGCCAAGGCCTCACTCTTCACGCCGGAGCGGGCGAGGTGCGGCGTCGTCCTGGCCGACGACGAATCGGGCCGCCGGCTCGCCGCCGAGGCCGCGGTGCCCCTCACGACCGTGCACCGGGCGGAGGCCACCGATGTGTGTCTCGAGGCCGGGGCCACCGCCTTCACGTGGCGGGGGCGCCGGGTCCGGACCGCCCTCTCCGGCCTCCTCAACGTGGACAATGCCCTCATGGCTCTCACGGTGGCCACCGTCCTCGGGGTGGAGGAGGACGTCGCCGCGGCGGCCATCGCCACCTCACCGGCGGTCCCCGGCCGCCTCGAGCTCGTGTCGGCCGGCCGTCCGACCCCCTTCACCGTGCTGGTCGACTACGCGCACACCCCCGCGGCCCTCTCGGCGGTCCTCGCCGAGGCCCGCCGCCTCGCCACCCCCGGGGCCCGGGTGATCGTGGTGTTCGGGGCGGGCGGCGACCGCGACCGCAAGAAACGCCCGCTCATGGGCGCAGCCGCCGCGGCCGGCGCCGACGTGGTCGTCGTCACCTCGGACAACCCCCGGCACGAGGACCCGGCGGCCATCATCGCCGAGGTGCAGGCGGGGATCCCGGCCCTCGGGGCCGAGGTGGTGCCCGACCGCCGGCAGGCGATCGGCCTCGCCCTCGACCTGGCGGGCGCCGGCGACGTGGTCGTGGTCGCCGGCAAGGGCCACGAGACCTACCAGGAGGTGGGGGAGGAGCGGCTCCCCTTCGACGACCGCGAGGAGGTGCGGGCGCAGCTCCTCGACCGCTTGGGCCGGCCGCCGGAGCACCCGGACGGCTCGGGGGGCTGAGGCGTGCTGTCGCTCATGGAATCGGGGAGCGTGGCCTTCCTCGTGGCCGTCTTCTCGACGCCCTTCCTCATCCGGTGGTTCCGGTCACGCCGCATCGGCCAGTTCGTGCGCGAGGAGGGACCGAGCACCCACAACTACAAGGCTGGGACGCCGACGATGGGCGGCATCGCCATCGTCGCCGCGGTGCTGGTCGGCTACTTCATGGGCCACGTCGGCCCCGAGGTGCGCTTCTCGCGCACCGGGTACCTCGTCATCATCGCGGTGTTCTTGTTCGGCCTCATCGGCTTCCTCGACGACATGATCAAGGTGCGCAACAAGCGGAGCCTCGGGCTCAACAAGCGGGGCAAGCTCGTGGCCCAGTTCGCGGCGGCCATCGTGTTCGCCGAGCTCGCCGTGCACTGGGCCCACACCGCCACGGCCCTCTCGTTCACCCGCATCAACACACCGGGGGTGCATCTCGGCGAGCTCGGCTGGGTGGTCTTCGCCGTGCTCGTGATGGTGGCCACGTCGAACGCCGTCAACCTGACGGACGGCCTCGACGGGCTGGCCGCCGGCTCTTCGACGTTCTGCTTTGCCGTCCTCTCGATCATCGGCTACTGGGTCTTCCGCCACGTGACCATCTACCACCTGCTCCCGGCGTCGGCGATCGACCTCGCGCTGGCCTCGGTGGCTCTCGCCGGGGCGTGCCTCGGGTTCTTGTGGTGGAACGCCGCCCCCGCCCGGATCATCATGGGCGACACCGGGGCGCTCGCCATCGGCTCGGGTCTGGCCGCGGTCTGCCTGCTCCTCAACCTCGACCTCCTCCTGCCCATCGTGGGCGGCCTGTTCGTGCTGGAGGCCGTGTCGGTGATCGTCCAGGTCGTGAGCTTCCGCCTGTTCCACCGCCGGGTCTTCCGGATGGCGCCGTTCCACCACCACTTCGAGCTGCTCGGCTGGCCCGAGACCACGGTCATGGTGCGCTTCTGGGTGATGGGCGGCCTCTTCGCCGCCCTCGCCCTCGGCATCTTCTACGGCGAGTTCCTCACCGTGGCCAAGTTCACGTGACCGCCCAGGGCGGCCAATTCCCCCACCTGGCGCTGCCGTTCCGCGAGGCTGGTGCGGTGCGACGGCGTGCTCACGCGCCCAGGGAGTCGCTCGGCGAGGACCACGGCCGCGGCCCGGCGCTCCTCGTCGAGGCCCTGCGGCGGGTCCCGACCTCCTCGATCCTCGTCGTCCTCGTGGGGGCGCTCTGCGTCATCGGGACGGTGATGGTGGGCTCGGCCGGCTCGGTGATCTCGCTCAGCCTCTACGGGTCGCCCTGGTACATCCTCACCCGCGAGCTCATCTGGATGGCCGTGGGGGTGCTGGCCTTCGCCGTCGCCTGCCGGATGGACTACCGGCGCTGGCGGGGGCTCAGCCTGCTCCTCCTCCTCGTGACCTTCGCCCTGCTCCTGCTGGTGCTCGTGCCCGGCGTGGGCGTGGCCTCGGGCGGCTCGAGCCGCTGGATCGGTTTCAGCCAGTTGCGGCTGCAGCCCTCGGAGCTCATGAAGCTGGCCCTCGTGGTGTTCGGGGCCCACCTCGTGGTGCGGCGGACCGAGCGGGGCGGTGGGCACCGCACGACGGTCGGGCCGCTGCTCCTCGTGGCGGCGGCCGCCGGTGGGCTCATCGTCCTCCAGCCCGACATGGGCACGGCCGTGGTCCTCGCCTGCATCACCCTCGCCCTCCTCTTCGCCTCGGGCGTGGCCATGAAGCCGGTGGTGAAGCTGCTCGGGGCGCTGCTCCTCGTGGCCGTCATCGTCGGCCTGGCCGACCCCTACCGCCGGGCCCGGCTGTTCTCGTTCCTCAACCCGGGCGCTCACCAGGCGGGCTCGGGCTACCAGGTCGTCCAGTCCCTCATCGGCCTGGGCTCGGGCCACCTCTTCGGTCTCGGCCTCGGCAACGGCCGGGAGAAGTGGGGGCTCCTCCCGAACGCCCACACCGACTTCATCTTCTCGGTGGTCGGGGAAGAGCTCGGCCTCGTGGGGGCCCTCGCCGTCCTCTTCCTCCTCGGCGCCCTGGCCTGGTTCGGGCTCCGGGCCGCAGCCCGGGCCCCCGACCGTTTCGGGGCGCTGGTCGCGGTGGCCGTCGTGGCCTGGATCACGAGCGAAACGGTCATCAACGTGGGCGCGGTCACCGGGCTCCTCCCGGTGACCGGCATCCCCCTCCCGTTCATCTCGTTCGGCGGCTCGTCGCTCGTCATCACGATGGTGGGGGCCGGCATCCTCGTGAACGTGGCCCGGCACGAGCGCCCGCCCGCTCTGCGCCGACCGGCGCCGGCGGCCCGACGGCCGGCGAGCGTGGCCGGGGCCCGGAGGTCGAGGTGAGCGAGCGCTTCGCCGTCGTCGCCGGCGGCGGTACGGGGGGGCACGTCTTCCCGGCCCTCGCCGTGGCCCGGGCCCTCTCGGCCCGGGGCCACCCCCGATCGTCGATCGAGCTGGTCGGTTCGGCCCGGGGGGAAGACGCCGCCCTCCTGGCCGAGGAGGGCTTCCCGGTGACGACGCTCCCCGGGCGGGGCCTCCGCCGCAGCCTCGCCCCGGGCGACCTGGCCGAGAACGCCCGGGCCCTCTATCAGGCGGGCTCCACCGTCGGCCAGATGCGGGCGACCCTCGGGCGCTGGCAGCCCTCGGTGGTCGTCTCGGTGGGGGGCTACGCCAGCTTCGCGGCCGGGGCCGCCGCGGTGCTCGGACGGGTGCCGCTCGTCCTCGTGCAGGTCGACGCGGTGCCCGGCCTCGTCCACCGGCTCCTCGGCCGCTTCGCCACGGCGAGCGCCACCGCCTTCGCCGACTCGGGGCTGCCGCGGGCCACGGTCACCGGGACGCCGGTGCGCGACGAGCTCGGCCTGGTCGACCGCTCGGCCGAGGCCATGGCCAAGGCCCGGGTGGCCCTCGGCCTCGCCGAGGACCGGACGACGGTGGGCGTGGTCTCCGGCTCGCTCGGCTCGCGGCGGGTGAACCGGGCCGTCGTCGACCTGGCGGGGCGCTGGGCCGAGCGCGACGACCTCGCCCTCTACCACGTGACCGGTCGGCGCGACTTCGACGAGGTCGTGGCCGACCGACCCCCCTCGCTCGGCGACCCTGCCGCCGGTCCCAGCCCGGGACGGCTCGACTACCGCGTCGTCCCCTTCTGCGACCAGATGCCGCTCTTCTACGGCGCGGCCGACGTCGTCGTCTCCCGGGCGGGCGCCATGACCGTGGCCGAGCTCACGCTCGTGGGCGTCCCGGCCGTCCTCGTGCCGCTGCCCGGGGCGCCGGCCGACCACCAGCACGCCAACGCCCGGGTCCTCGTGGCGCACGGCGCGGCCGTGCTCCTGCCCGACGCCGACTGCACCGGGCACCAGCTGGAGGTGCTCCTCGGCCGGCTGCTCGCCCAGCCGGCCGAGCTCCGGTCGATGGGGGAGGCCGCGCACCGGCTGGGTCGGCCCGGCGCGGCCGAGCGGGTGGCCGACGTGGTGGAGGCGGCGGTGGCCGGCCGTGTCCGCTGACCGGCCGGGGCCCGAACTGGATCTCTCCGTGCCGACGCGGGTCCACGTGGTGGGCGTCGGGGGGGCCGGTATGAGCGCCATCGCCAGTGCGCTCGCCGCCATGGGGCACGAGGTGACCGGGAGCGACCTCAAGGCCTCGCCGGTGACCGACCGCCTGGCCGCCCAGGGGGTGCACGTCACGGTGGGGCACCGGGCGGAGAACCTCGGCCGGGCCGAGGTGCTGACCTCCTCGCCCGCGGTGCCGGCGGACAACGTCGAGCTGGCCGAGGCCCGGCGGCGGGGCCTGCCCGTCGTGCCCCGCTCCGCCGCCCTCGCCGCCATCGCCGCCACGAGGCGGTGCCTCGCGGTGGCCGGGACCCACGGCAAGACCACCACCGCCTCGATGCTGGCGCTCGTGCTGGTCGAGGCCGGTCTGCGACCGTCGTTCCTCGTCGGGGCCGACGTGAACGAGACGAGCGGCAACGCCGTCTGGGACCGAGGCGAGTGGCTCGTGCTCGAGGCCGACGAGAGCTACGGCACGTTCGGCTCCCTCGTGCCCGACGTGGCGGTGCTCACGAACGTCGAACCCGACCACCTCGACCACTACGGGACGTTCGAGGCGCTGACCGAGGCCTTCGACGCCTTCGTCGGCCGGGCCACCGGCTCCTCCATCGTCGCGGCCGACGACCCGTTGGCCCTCGCCGTCGGCCGCCGCCACGGGTCGGTCACGGTGGGGACGGCCGACGACGCCGACTACCGCCTCGTCGACCTGGCCCTCGGGCGGAGCTCGCTGGCCTTCGTCCTCGCCGGGCCCGACGGCCCCCTGGGCCGGCTCGAGGTGCCGGTGCCCGGTCTGCACAACGCCCGCAACGCCGCGGTGGCCACGGTCGGCGCCCTGACCGTCGGCGCCCCCGTCCAGGCGGCGACGGCCGCGCTCGCCCGCTTCGCCGGCGTCCCGCGGCGCTTCGAGTTCCGGGGGGAGGCCGGGGGCGTGACGTTCGTGGACGACTACGCCCACCTGCCCGGGGAAGTGCGGGCGGCCCTCGCCGCGGCGGCCGACGGCGGCTGGGACCGGGTGGTGGCCGTGTTCCAACCCCACCGCTACACGCGCACCGCCGCGCTGGCCGGGGCCTTCGCCGACGCCTTCGCCTCGGCCGACGTCGTCGTGGTGACCGACGTCTTCGCCGCCGGCGAGCGCCCGGTGCCCGGCGTCTCCGGCCGGCTCGTCTTCGACGCCCTGGTGGCCCAGGAGCCGGGCGCTGCGCTGTTCTACTCGGCCGGCCGGGACGAGCTGCGGGCCACGCTCCGGTCGATCCTCACCCGGGGCGACCTGTGCCTCACGCTCGGGGCCGGGGACCTCACGTCCCTCCCCGACGAGCTCCTGGCGGAACCCTCGTGGTGAGTCCGTCGACCGGGGCCGGCGACGAGGTGGCCGCGCTGGCCGCCGAGCTCGGCCCGTTGGCCCGGCGGGGGGTGTCCCTCGGCGCCCTCACCACCTACCGGGTGGGGGGCCCGGCGGCCCTCTTCGCCGAGCCGGCCGACGAGGCCGACCTGGCCGCGCTGCGCCGGGGCCTGGCCCGTCACCCGGTGCCGGTCCTCGTGGTCGGGAAGGGCTCCAACCTCCTCGTGGCCGACGCCGGGTTCTGTGGCCTCGCCGTGCATCTCACGGGCGCGTTCGAGGCGGTGGAACTGCCCGGTCCCGACGACCCGCCCACCGTGGCGGCCGGTGGGGCCGTCGGCCTGCCGGTGCTCGCCCGGCGTGCGGTCGAGGCCGGCCTGACCGGCTTCGAGTGGGCCGTGGGCGTCCCCGGCTCCGTCGGCGGCGCGGTGCGCATGAACGCCGGGGGGCACGGCTCGGACACCGCGTCGTCGCTCACCCGCTGCGCGCTCTTCGACCTCGCCGGGTCGGAGGACGGCCCGGGTGAGATCGACCCAGCGGCGCTGCACCTCGCCTACCGCTCGTCGTCGCTGACCGCCACCCAGGTGGTCGTGTGGGCCGAGTTCGGGTTGCAGCGGGGCGACCCCGTCGCCGGCCGGGCGGCCATCGCCGAGGTGGTGCGCTGGCGGCGCGAGCACCAACCGGGAGGGAGCAACGCCGGCTCGGTGTTCACGAACCCGCCGGACGACGCGGCGGGTCGCCTCGTGGAGGCGGCCGGTCTCAAGGGCCACCGCCTCGGCACGGCCCAGGTGTCGACGAAGCACGCCAACTTCATCCAGGCCGACGACGGCGGGTCGGCCGACGACGTGGCGCGGCTCATCGACTTCGTGGCCGCGGCGGTCGAGGAGCGACTCGGCGTGGTCCTCAGGCCCGAGGTCCAGATGGTCGGCTTCGACGGCGCGTCGCGGGCGGTGACCCGGTGAGCCCCCCGACCGGCACCACGACCCGACCGTCCCCCCGTGCTCGCCCGCGGCGCATCGACCCGCGCATCGAGGCCCGACGGGTCGAGGTGGCCCGATCGGCCGGGCGGCGGCGTCTGCGGCTCCTCCTCGCGCTCCTCCTGGCGAGCGCGCTCGTCGTCGACGGCTGGCTCGCCCTCCACTCCTCGTGGTTCGCGGTCCGGCACGTGACCGTGCTCGGCGCAGGGCACTCGACCGCACCGGCCGTGGTGGCCGCGGCCGGGCTCGCGAACGAGCCGCCGCTCGTCGACGTCGACCCCGGCGCCGCCGCCGCGGCGATCGAGCGGCTGCCCTGGGTGGCCTCGGCCACCGTCGTGCGCCACTGGCCCGACGCCGTGAGCATCACCGTGACCGAGCGGGTACCCGTCGGGCTGATCGCCGAGGGCCACGACCTGGCCGAGGTGGACGCCACCGGCCGGGTGCTCGCCGTCGTCGCCCGGCCGGTCCCCGGCCTCGTGGAGCTGGCCGCCCCGGTCCACGCCGGCCCGGCGGGGAGCGACCTCGGGGCGGGGGCCGCCCCGGCCCTCGTCGTGGCGGCCAGCCTGCCGCCCGCCTTCAAGGCGCAGGTGGCCGGGATCACCGTCGTGCCCGGCGGTCGGGTGGTGCTCACGATGACCACCCCGCTCAAGGTGGTGCTGGGCACGACGGCCGAGCTCCGGGCCAAGTACGAGGACGTGGCGGCGATCCTCGCCGGGGCCTCCCTGCACACCGGCGACGTCATCGACGTGAGCGTCCCGCAGTCGCCCACCGTGACGAGCGCGTGATCGCACCGTGACGACGTTGCTTGACCTGGTGGGACACCCCTCGTATCGTGGGTACACGTTGTTCGCGGCCCATCAACCTCCATCAAAGGTTGAGAGAGGAGGGTTCGCGGCACACCGGGTGGCTACCTGGGGGCGGAACGAGGGGGAGCAGCCGATGGCGGACCGCCTGCGCAGAAGCGAGTATCGAGGGAGCGCATGAGCATGCCGCCACAGAGCAACTACCTCGCCGTCATCAAGGTCGTCGGCGTGGGGGGTGGCGGCGTGAACGCCATCAATCGGATGATCGAGGCGGGCCTCCGCAACGTCGAGTTCATCGCGGCCAACACCGACGCCCAGGCGCTCCTCATGAGCGACGCCGACCTCAAGCTCGACATCGGGCGCGAGCTCACCCGGGGCCTCGGGGCGGGGAGCGACCCCGAGGTCGGGCGCCTGGCCGCCGAGGAGCACCGCCACGACATCGAAGAGGCCCTCCAGGGGGCCGACATGGTCTTCATCACCGCCGGCGAGGGCGGCGGCACCGGCACCGGCGCGGCCCCGCTCGTGGCCGAGGTGGCCAAGGGGGTGGGCGCCCTCACGATCGGCGTCGTGACGCGGCCGTTCACGTTTGAAGGCCGCGTGCGTTCGGTGCAGGCCGAGAAGGGCGTCCAGATCCTGAAGGAGAAGGTCGACACCCTCATCGTCATCCCGAACGACCGGCTCCTCACCGTGTCGAACGACAAGACCACGATGGTCAACGCCTTCCGCATGGCCGACGAGGTGTTGCTGTCGGGCGTGCGCGGTATCACCGACCTCATCACCGTGCCGGGCCTCATCAACACCGACTTCGCCGACGTGAAGATGGTCATGACCAACGCGGGCACGGCCATCATGGGGATCGGCGCGTCGTCAGGCGATGGGCGAGCGGTGAACGCGGCACGCGCCGCCATCACGAGCCCGCTCCTCGAGGCCTCGATCGAAGGGGCGCGCGGGATCCTCCTCAACATCGCCGGTGGATCGGATCTCGGTCTCTACGAGGTGAACGAGGCGGCGGAGATCATCCATTCGGTGGCCCACCCCGACGCCAACATCATCTTCGGCGCGGTCATCGACGACAACATGGGCGACGAGGTGCGCGTGACGGTGATCGCCGCCGGCTTCGAGCGCTGGGAGGAGGGTCGACGCTCGTCGTCGGCCGCCTCGGCCGTCGACGAGCACAAGCCGGTACTCGGGCTCGAGCCGGTGACGACGGTCGACATCTTCGCCGACACCCCCGGCGACGACCTCGACCTCGGCGACGACGACGACTTCGACGTCCCGTCGTTCCTCCGCTAGGCCCCCCGGGGCCGACCGCCCCGTCGCGGTGAGCGCTCCGCCACCCGAGGGAGCCTTCGCCGCCGCGCTGGCCGGCCTGGCCGAGGTGCGCCGGCGCATCGCCGCCGCCGGCGGCGACCCCGCCGCGGTGCGGGTGGTGGCGGTGACCAAGGGCTTCTCGGCCGAGGCGGTGCTGGCCGCGGCGGCCGCCGGGCTCGACGACATCGGCGAGAACTACGCCCGCGAGCTCATCGACAAGGCGGCCGAGGTGGGCCGGGCCGCCGGTGACCTCCGGTGGCACTTCCTCGGGGCCGTCCAGCGCAACAAGGTGAAGGCCCTGGCTCCGGTGGTCGGCTGCTGGCAGTCGGTGGCCCGGGTCGAGGAGGGCCGGGCCATCGCCGCCGCGGCCCCCGGGGCGACCGTGCTCGTGGAGCTCGACGTGACGGGTCAGCCGGGCCGCAACGGAGTGGCGCCCGGGGAGGTGGAGCCCATGGTCGAGGCCCTCGTGCAGTTGGACCTCGATGTCGCCGGCCTGATGACCGTGGCCCCGCCCGAGCGGGAGGCCGCGGCCCGCTCCTTCGCCACCCTCGCCGCCTTGGCCGATCGGCTCGGGCTGCCGGAGCGCTCGATGGGCATGACCGACGACCTCGAACTGGCGGTGGCCGAGGGCTCGACGATGGTGCGGGTGGGACGGGCCCTCTTCGGCGACCGCCCACCGAGGGGCGACGTCGGGAGTCCCAGGTGAGGGCACGCCTCGGGTCCGCCCGTCGCGCACGCCAGGCACTACGCTGTGGCGCAGGAGATCGCTGATGGCCCCCTCGTTCCTGAAGAAAACGATGGTCTACCTCGGCCTGCTCGACGACGAGTACGACGAGTACGACGACTACGACGAGCGCAGCCCCCAGGGGTTCGCTCCGGTCGCCCGGCCCGAGCCCCGGACGGTGGTCGAGCCCGAGGAGCCCGAGGAGCCGAGGGCACCGGCCGCGGTGGGCCGGATCCGCACGATCCCCCGGGACGGCGCCACGGCCACCGCCCAGCCCACGCTCACGGCCCGACCGGCGACGGGGTCGGTGCGCACGGTGGCCGATCCGGCGGCCAAGGTCCACGTGGTGGCCCCGTCGCGCTTCGGTGACGCCAAGGAGATCGCCGACGTGCTGAAGGCCAACCGCCCGGTCATCGTCAACCTGCAGGTGGCCGAGCGGGACCTGCAGCGGCGCATGATCGACTTCTGCAGCGGCGTGACCTACGCCCTGAGCGGCGACATGGAGAAGGTCGCCGACGAGGTGTTCTTGCTGGCTCCGACGAATGTGAAGGTGTCCGAGGAGGAGCGCCAGCGCCTGCAGGAGCGGGGCTACGTTCGCCCCTGAGCCGAGGTGAGCATCCGGGGCATCGTCGTCCTCATCCTCGAGCTCTACGTCCTGATCCTGATCGTCCGGGCGCTGCTCAGCTGGATCCCGGCCCGTCCCGACGGCGCCGTCGACCGGATCAACCGGGCCCTCGACAAGATCATCGAGCCCGTGCTGCGGCCGGTCCGGCGGGTACTCCCGCCCATCCGGGCCGGTGGCATGGGGATCGACATGTCCTTCCTGGTGGTGATCGTGGTGCTCCAGATCGTCGTGGTCGCCATCCGCTGAGGCGTCCAGCCGGATCCCAAGGCCGCTCGGGGCCGTGCCTGTATGCTCGGCCGACATGGACAGCGCCCCCCCGCCCCCGGCGATCCTCGAGACCCTGCGCACGGTCGAGTTCCGGCTCGGCCTGAAGGGCTACAACGTCGACGAGGTCGACGAGTACCTGGAGAAAGCGGCCGTCGAGGCCGAATCGCTCTACGAGCAACTGCGCCAGGCGAGCGATCGGCTGCGCCAGGCCAACGAGAAGCTCGCCCAGGCCGAGGGCGAACGACGCGACCTGCCGCCGCCGCCGCCGGCGGCCGCCCCCGCGGCCGAGGTCGTGCCGGACGAGACGCTCCAGCGCACGCTCCTCCTCGCCCAGCGCTTCGTCGACCAGACCAAGCGGGAGTCCGAGGCCGAGGCGGCCGAGATCGTCGCCTCGGCCGAGGAGCGGGCCCGCCAGACGGTGTCGCAGGCCGAGGAGCAGGCCCGCCAGCTGTCGTCGGACACCGAGCGCCGGCTGCGCGACGAGGTGCAGCGGCTCGAGGCCATGCGGGCCCAACTGGCCAACGACGTGGAGAACATGGCCCGGCACTTGGAGTCGGAGCGCAACCGGCTGCGTTCGACACTCTCCGACGTGCTCAAGTGGGTCGACGAGAACATCCAGCCGGCGGCGGCGCTGATGGCCCTCCAGCCCCGCGGCGGCGAGGGTGCGAGGCCCGCGCCCCGGGCCGAGGGCCGGCCGGCCCGGCCCAACCCGCCGACCTCGGCCAACGGCGGCGAGGTGGCCGCGGCGCCCCGGGAGCGGGGGGAGGTCGGTCAGGTCCTGGACCTGCGCCAGCCGGCCGCCCCGGCCGACAACGGGCCACCCACCGCACACCCCGGCTGACGACCCGTCGTCATCGGGCGGGCGGTGCCGACGCGCTCGGCCGTCCGTCGCGTCCCCCTAGGGTGCCGGTCTGCACCGTCGGGCCCGAGGAACTGGCCCGGCGTCGGACGCACCGAGTAGGGTCGCCGCCTCCCGGTCGTCCTGTGACGACCCGTCGGGCGACGTGGACCGAGGGCGGGCCGGAGAGGAGTAGGAGATGACCCCAGCGAGCAAGGCCGCCGCGCCGAAGGTGAGTGCCTCGTCGCGCCCGGCCAAGGCGCAGAAGGCGGCGGCCGGGCGGGGATCGACCACCAAGGCCGCCGCGGGGGCGAAGAAGACGCCGGCCAAGGCCCCGGCGAGGAGCGCCGTGAAGACGGCCAAGCCGGCGGCCAAGGCACCGGTGAAGGCGGCCAGGACACCGGCCAAGGCGCCGGCGAAGAGCGCGACCAAGGCCACGACCAAGAGCACGGCGAAGACGCCGGCCAAGGCCCCGGCCAGGACACCGGCCAAGGCGCCGCCGAAGAGCGCGCCGCCGCCGAAGCCCGCGGCCAAGCCCGCCGCCCCCAAGGCGCCGGCCAAGCCGGTCGTGAAGGTCGAGCCCAAGCCGGCTCCGCCGCCGAAGCCGGCCCGGCCGACGAAGGGTCCCTACGCCGACGACCGTAAGTTCCTCGACGAGCAGCGGGTGCTCCTCTTGGCCGAGAAGGCCGTCTACGGGGAGCAGGCGGCGTCGCTCAAGGCGGAGGCCGACTCACTCGCCCAAGAGCGCGAGCCCGGCGACGTGCAGTTCGACGAGGAGTCAGGTGAGGGCGGCACCGTGACCGTGGACCGCGAGCGCGACCTCGCGCTGTCGGCCCAGGCCTTGGCCGCGGTCGACGAGATCGAGGCCGCGCTGGCCCGCATCGACGACCGCACCTACGGCGAGTGCGAGCGTTGCCACCAGCCGATCAGAAAGCCGCGCCTCCGGGCCCTGCCCCAGGCGCGGCTGTGCGTGGCCTGCAAGAGCGGGGGGCTCTCGCGCCGCTGAGCGGTCCGTCGCCGTCGGGCACCGCCCGCCCGGCCCGCCGGCTCCTCCTCGCCCTCGCGGTGGCCGCCGTCGTGGTCCTCGTGGACCAGGTGACCAAGTCACTCGCCGTGGCCCACCTCGAACGGCCCCGTCACCTCCTCGGCCCGCTCGGCCTCGGCCTCGGCTACAACTCGGGCGCCGCCTTCAGCCTCTTCACCGGACTGGCGCCGGTCCTCGCCGTCGTGGCGATCGTCATCGTGAGCATGCTCCTCTACCTGGCCTGGCGGGCCCGGCGGGCCCGGACCGCCGTGGCCATCGGCCTCGTCCTCGGGGGGGCCGTCGGCAACCTCGCCGACCGGGCCGTCCGCGGCCACCACGGGTCGGTCGTCGACTTCATCACCCTCACGCACTGGCCGACGTTCAACGTGGCCGACAGCTGCATCGTGGTGGGCGGCATCCTCCTCGTGGTGTTCACGCTGTTCCCCGGGGAGGAGACGCCGCCGACGGAGCTGGCGGGGACGGCCGAGACGACGGAGCGTCGCCCGGAGCACGGAGGGTGAGCCGGTGGAGGTGACCGTGCCCTCGCTCCTCGACGGCGTGCGGGTGGACCGGGCGGTGGCGCTCCTCGCCGGCGTGTCGCGGGCGACGGCGGCCGAGCTCGTCGAGCGGGGCGCGGTGGAACTCGACGGTCGGCCGGTCACCACGAGGAGCGCGCCGCTGCGGGCCGGGGCCTCGCTCTCGGTGGCGCTGCCCGAGACCGCCGAGCAGATCGTCGAGGCCGAACCCGACGTGGTCGTGCCGGTCGTGGCGGAGGACGAGGACGTCATCGTCGTGGACAAGCCACCGGGCCTCGTGGTGCACCCCGGCGCCGGGCGCGAGCGCGGGACCCTCGTCGCCGGCCTGCTCGCCCGTTACCCCGAGCTCAGCGAGCTCCCCGCCGCAGGGCTCGGCGACCCGGCGCGACCGGGCATCGTGCACCGGCTCGACCGGGGGACCTCGGGCCTCCTCGTCGTGGCCCGCTCGGCCCGGGCCTATCGCTCGCTGACCGAGCAGCTCGCGGCGCGCCAGGTGCACCGGCGCTACCTCGCCCTCGTGGCCGGGATCGTGGCCGACGAGCGGGGTGTGGTCGACGCGCCCCTCGGTCGTTCGACCCGGCAGCCGACGAAGATGGCGGTGGTGGCCGGCGGGCGCGAGGCCCGGACGGCCTACCGGGTGCTCGGCCGCGACGAGGGACCGCCGCCGGTCAGTCTGCTGTCACTCGAGCTCGAGACGGGGCGCACCCACCAGATCCGGGTGCACCTCTCGGCCATCGGCCATCCGGTGGTGGGCGACGACCTCTACGGCCGGCCGGACGGGCGCCTCGCCGAGGGGCGGCTCTTCTTGCACTCGACGGAGCTCTCGTTCGCGCACCCGGCCGACGGTCGGCCGGTCGGCTTCGAGTCACCGCTCCCGGAGGACCTCGCCGCGCTGGTGCCGGGCGGGGGTTGAGCTCGGCCTCAGGCGGCCTCGTGCGCGCCGAGGACGTCGCGGTCGGCCAACAGCGCGGCCAGCCCCTCCTCCTCGGCCCGGCGGATGCGCCGTACGCCGACGCCGAGCCGCTCGGCCGTCGTCTGCAGGGAGGCCGGGGCGTCGCCGCCGAAGCCGAAGCGCAGCCGCAGCACGTCGCGCTGGAGCTCGGGCAGCCGGTCCACCGCGTCGCGCACCTTGTCGAGCACGAGCTGCTGGTCGACGTCGTCCTGACCGGTGTCCTGGGCCGGCGCCACGAGCTCGCCAAGCGAGGTGCTCGAGTCGAGCGTGGCCGGCTGGTCGAGGCTGGCCGCCACCCGGGCGGCCCCTTCGAGCACGGCCCGCTCATCGGGGGAGATGCCGGTGGCCTCGGTGATCTCGTCCTCGGTCGGGGGCCGGCCGAGCTGGCTGGCCAACTCGGCGGTGGCCGCGTCGAGGCGCTGCAGGCGCTCGCCCACCTCGAGGGGGATACGGATGGTCCGGCCGTGCTGCTGGACGGCCCGCTGGAGGGCCTGGCGGATCCACCACGTGGCGTAGGTGGAGAAGCGGAAGCCCCGCTCCCAGTCGAACTTCTCGACCGCCCGGAGCAGCCCGAAGGTCCCCTCCTGGACGAGGTCGCCGAGGTCCACCCCGCGGTCCTGGTAGCGGCGGGCCCAGTGCACGACGAGGCGCATGTTGGCCGCCACCATCTGGTTACGGGCCTCCTCGTCACCGGCCTGCACCCGCTTGGCCAACTCGACCTGCTCGTCGTAGTCCGGCATCGGGTAGTGGTCGAGGTCGCGCAGGAACAGCCCAAGGCTGTCCGTCGTACCCGTCGGGCTCCGCTTCACTGCCATCGTTCCCACTTGAGCCATGTCGCTGTCTGTCGCTCCCTCGTGTCCTCGGTCTTGGTTCCTACTGTTGAGAACGCCAATGACCCCCGGTTCTCTTCCAACCTCCAGCGGGGTGCGCAAGGCTGGCCCCGGGGGCGCCGCCCACCGGGCTGTTCTCGGGCCCCGGCGAAGGTCATTTGACGCTCCACTGACGTCAACAACGGCCGAGGCCCGGAGATTCCGCTGGCTGGTTCGTGGGCCGGGTGGGACATGGCACGCTCCTCCAGATCTACGTGGCCCGCCCCCTGGCGGGATGGCGGCCGAGCCTCGGCGGGGCCCGGGCAGGGCCCGGCCGACGGCACCGTAGCGAGATGGTGTGACATCGCCTCGGGCGGCCCGGACTTGCCCCGGGCCCGCCGGGGGTGTTGACCTGGCCCGATGGGAGGTCCTACCGCCGGTCGCCTGGTCGTCGTGCGCCACGGCACGACCGAGTGGAGCCGGACCGGCCGCCACACCAGCCACAGCGACCCCGAGCTCGAGCCGGCGGGCCGGGCGGCCGCCGAGGCCCTGGGCGCCGTGCTGTGCGACGAGCCCTTCGCCCTCGTGCTCACGAGCCCCCGGCGTCGGGCCCACGAGACCGCCCGGCTGGCCGGCTTCCCCGACGCCGTCGTCGACGAGGACCTGGTCGAGTGGGACTACGGGGACTACGAGGGCCGGACGACCGAGGAGATTCGGGCCGAGCGGCCCGGGTGGACCCTCTTCGCCGACGGCGCGCCGGGTGGGGAGCGGGCGGCCGAGGTGGGGCGGCGGGCCGACCGGGTGATCGAGCTGGCCCTCGCCACGCCAGGCGACACCCTCTGCTTCGCCCACGGGCACCTGCTGCGGGTGCTCGCCGCCCGCTGGATCGGCCTGCCCCCGATCGGGGGGCGCTGCTTGGCCCTCGAAGCCGGGTCGTTCTCGGTCCTCGGTTGGGAGCGCGAGGTGGCGGTTATCGCGTCCTGGAACCGGACGCCGCCGCCATCACCTCCTCGGTGACCCGCTCGACGGGCGCGCCGCCGCGGGCCCGGGTCACCATGTCGGCGAGGGTGAAGCTCTGCAGTTGGGCCCGCATCACCGCGCCCACCTCGGCCCACACCGCAAGGAGCACGCACTGCCCCTCGTGGTCGCAGGCCCCGCCGGTGTGGGGCTCGCCGAAGTCGCCGGCGGTGATGGGGCCGTCCACCGCCGAGACGATCTCGGCCAGCGTGATCTCCTCGGGGTCTCGGGCGAGCACGTAGCCGCCGCCCACGCCCCGCTTCGAACGGACGATGCCCGCCCCCTTCAAGGCGAGGAGGATCTGCTCCAGGTAGGGCTGGGGGAGGGCGGTGCGCTCGGCGATGTCGCGCACCGAGGTCGGCGTGGTCTGGGCCTCGTGCAGGGCGAGCGAGAGAAGGGCGCGACTGGCGTAGTCACCCCGGGTGGAGACCTTCATCCTGGTCGAATGCTACTCCCAGGGGGTCGGGCGGCCGCCGATTCGCCCCGGGGCGAAGCCGTAGGGTGAGGGCGCCATGACGACCACGCCGTCCGTGCGTCCCGATCCCGTCCTACCCGACTTCGACGGGCCCTGCCTCGTCAACCTGGTCCCCGCCCTCGTAGCCCAGCTGCAGCCGTCCCCCGGGCCGGCCCCGGCCTGGCTGCCGGCCGCGCTGGCCGGAGCCCGGGCCGTCGTCCTTCTCCTCCTCGACGGCCTCGGGGCCGAGCAGCTGGCCGGGCGGCCGCACCTCGCGCCCACGATCGCCGCGGCGAGCGGGCCCCCGCTCACCTCGGTCGCCCCGTCGACCACGGCCACCGCGCTCACCAGCCTCTCGACCGGGCTCCCGCCGGCCGTGCACGGCGTGGTGGGTTACCGCGTGGCCGTCGACGGCCAGATCCTGAACGTGCTCCACTGGCGCCTCGACGGCGCCGACGCCCGCCAGCGCCTCCGCCCTGCCACCTTCCAGCCCTACCCGGCCTTCCCGGGGGCGCCGGTGGCCGACGGCGCCGGCGTGCCCGTCGTCACCCGGGCCGAGTACGCGACCACCGGCTTCACGGTGGCCCACCTCGGCGGCACGGTGCTCCGCGGCTGGCACACGGCCTCGGGCGTGGCGCTCGGTGTGCGCGAGGCGCTCGGGTCGGGCGCTCGTTTCGTCTACGCCTACTACGACGGCGTGGACCGGGTGGCCCACGCCAAGGGCCTCGGGGAGCACTACGACGCCGAGCTGCGGGCCGTCGACCGGCTGGTCGACGACGTGCTCGCCGTGCTGCCGGCGGGCACCGCTCTCGTCGTCACCGCCGACCATGGCCAGGTCGACGTGGGACCAGCTGTCGAGGTGGTCCCACCGGAGGTGATGGCGTCGGTCGTCCTCGTCTCGGGCGAGGGCCGCTTCCGCTGGCTCCACGCCCGGCCCGGCGCGGCCGACGACGTGGCCGCGGCGGCCGAGGCGGTCTTCGGCCATCTGGCCTGGGTGCTCACCGTCGAGGAGATGATCGACCGGGGATGGCTCGGGGGCGAGCCGGTGCCCGCGGTGCGGGACCGGCTCGGCGACGTGGCCCTCGTCCCCTTCGAGCCGACGGCCTTCCTCGACCCGGCCGACACGGGGGAGCTCCGCCTCGTCGCCCGCCACGGTTCACTCACCCCGGCGGAGATGCTCGTCCCGCTGGCTGCGTGGGCCCCCGCCGATTGACCGGTCAGCGAAGTGGCATGCTCGCGCCGTGACGCCCGCTGACGACCCCGCGCCCCCGCCGGACGACGATGTCGTGACCGTGCTCCCGGCCGACGTCACCCCGGCGACCGACGGCTCGGCGCCGCTGACCGAGTCCGTCGAGCAGCCGGCCAAGGTGATGCGCATCGGCACGATGGTCAAGCAGCTCCTCGACGAGGTGCGCTCGGCGCCCCTCGACGAGGCGAGCCGGGTGCGCATGCGCGAGATCTACGAGCAGTCGGTCCAAGAGCTCGCGTCGACGCTCTCACCCGACCTGGCGGCCGAGCTCGACCGGCTCACCCTGCCCTTCGACGAAGGCACGCCGTCGGAGGCCGAGCTGCGGGTGGCCCAGGCCCAGCTCGTCGGCTGGCTCGAGGGCCTCTTCCACGGGATCCAGGCCTCGCTCATGGCCCAACAGATGGCCGCCCGGGCCCAGCTCCAGGAGATGCGCCAACGGGGGTTGCCGCCCGGACAGGGCGAGCTGCCCGAGCGGCCCGGCACCTACCTCTGAATCTGCATCGAGGAGGGGCCGTGCCGTCGCTTCGCGAGGCGTGGGACGACCACGCCGAGCAGTGGATCGCCTGGGCCCGGACCCCGGGACACGACAGCTACTGGCGCTTCCACCGGGCCGCCTTCCTGCCGATCCTCCCGGCACCTGGGCGCCTCACCCTCGACGTGGGGTCCGGGGAGGGCCGGGTCAGCCGGGACCTGCTGGCGCTGGGGCACCGGGTGCTCGCCGTCGACGGCTCCCCCCGGCTGGTCGCGGCGGCCGCCTCGCACGAAGGTGACCGCGCCGCGCAGGTGGTCGGTGACGCCGCTGCGCTCCCGCTCGCCGACGGGGCGGCGGACTGCGCGGTGGCCTTCATGTCCCTCCACGACGTCGACGACCTCGAGCGGGCGGTGGCCGAGGTGGCCCGAGTGCTCGCACCGGGCGGGCGTCTCGTCGCGGCCATCGTGCATCCGGTCAACTCGGCCGGGCACTTCGCCTCGGTCGACGACGGTCTCCCGCCCTTCGTCCTCACCGAGTCCTACTTCGAACGCCGGCGCACGGCCGAGCACATCGACAAGAACGGGCTCGCCATGACGTTCCACAGCCTCCACCGGTCGCTCGCCGACTTCTGCACGGTGCTCCTCGAGGCGGGCTTCCTCCTCGAGCTGCTGCGTGAGGTGACCGAGCCCGGGGAAGACGACAGGTGGCATCGCTTCCCGATGTTCCTCGACCTGCGCGCCTTGCGCTCTTGACGGCGGCGCGCGAGATCCCAGCGGACGCGGTCGGGCCCTCGTAGGCTGGACCGAAGAGAGGAGGAGGGGCATGAGCAACGGTCCACAGGACGACGTGGGCGGGTCGGACGACCACGGCCAGACGCCGCCGCCGTTCGCCCCCGAGGGTCCGGCCGTCGGCGCGACCGGGCCGCCGTCGTACCCGGGCCCGGCGCCCGGCCCAGGCGCCGGTGGCCCCCCCGCCTACCCGGGTCCGGCGCCCGCGCCGGGACCGTCCGACGCCCCGCCCCCCGCCTATCCGCCACCGGCCGGCCCCCCCGGCTATCCGCCCCCCTCGGGTCCGCCGGGCTACCCGCCGCCCGCTGGTCCCCCCGGCTACCCGCCCCCCTCGGCCAGCCCGGCGTACGGCCCGGGCCCGGCCCCGGGTCCCTACGACCCGTCCGGCTACGGGCCGTCGGGGTACTCGCCGCCGGGCTACGGCCCCCCCGGCTACCAGTCGCCCTTCGCGCCCCCGGCCCCGAACTACGCCCAGGCCGGGCCGCCCCCGCTCGCCCCTTACGGGAGCCGGCTCGGCGGGTGGATCATCGACTGGTTGATCTTCGTCGTGGTCGGGATCGTCCTCAACCGCATCTTCAACAACGCCTCGTTCGGACGCATCCACTTCCACATCACGAACACGAACACCCACGTGACCACCTACTACCACTTCTCGATCGTCGGCCCGCTGCTCCAAGCGGTCCTCGTCATCCTCTACGGTGGCCTCCTCTGCGGGAGCCAGCGGGGCCAGACGGTCGGCATGATGGCCGTCCGGGTGCGGGCCTTCGACGCCAACACCGGCGAGCCCATCGGCTACGGCCGGGGCATCTGGCGGGGCTTCTTCGAGTACCTGTTGGCCATCTTGTTCTTCATCCCATGGGTCATCGACATGCTCTTCCCGATCTGGGACTCGAGGAACCAGACGCTGCACGACAAGGTTTCGAACACGGTGGTGGTGAAGCTCCCGCCGAAGACCCTCGGCCCCTGAGGGGCCGGGTCGGCCTGTCGCGCCCAGGTGGGAGTCTCAGGCGCGTGGGGCCCCGGGCATCGCGCTATGGTCAGAATCACAGAGGTGTAACTCCGAGGTTGGGTCCCGGCGGGGCCTGCCCGATGTCCTGAGGAGGGTGGCGGCAGTTGTCACCGCGGTCGTTCACGCACCTGCACACCCACACCGAATTCTCGATGCTGGACGGGGCCTCGCGGGTGAAAGACCTGGTGGCGGCAGCCGTCGAGGACGGTCAGCCGGCCCTCGGCATCACCGACCACGGCAACATGTACGGGGTCCTCGACTTCTACAAGGCCTGCCGGGAGGCCGGCCTCAACCCGGTCATCGGCACCGAGGCCTACATGGCGGCCGAGTCCCGGCACGAGCGCCCCGTGCGCCGGGGCAAGGTCGACGACACCGGGGGTGACGTCGAAGGGGGCCAGAAGCTCTACTACCACCTCACGCTCCTGGCCGAGTCCGACGTCGGCTACCGCAACCTCCTCAAGTTGTCGTCGGCCGCCTACCTCGAGGGCTACTACTACAAGCCCCGCGTCGACTGGGAGCTCCTGGCCCGCTACCACGAGGGCCTGATCGCCACGACCGGCTGCCTCGGCGGGGTCGTGAACCAGGCCCTCCTCGCCGACGACCCCGAGCGGGCCTGCCGTCTGGCCGGCCGCCTGCAGGAGATCTTCGGGCGCGAGCACCTCTTCGTCGAGCTCCAGGACCACGGCATCGCCGCGCAGCACCGGACCAACCCCCAGCTCGTGGCCATCGCCCAGCGCATCGGCGCCCCGCTCCTCGCCACGAACGACAGCCACTACACGCACCGCAGCGACGCCGTCACCCAGGACGCCCTGCTGTGCGTCCAGACGGGGGCGACGATCGACGACCCGAAGCGCTTCAAGTTCGAAGGGACCGAGCACTACCTGAAGACGGCGGCCGAGATGCGCCACCTCTTTGCCCACGTCGAAGAGGCCTGTGACAACACGCTCCTCATCGCCGAGAGGGCCCACGTCGAGATCGAGCTCAACCGGCCGAGCCTGCCGGCCTTCCCCGTCCCCGACGGCGTCCCCGGCGCCACCTACGAGGAACGGGCCATGGCCTATCTCGAGCAGCTGACGTTCGAGGGGGCCAAGCGGCGCTACGGCGACCCCCTCCCCGGCGAGGTGCGGTCCCGGCTCGACTACGAGCTCGGCGTGATCGGCGACATGGGCTTCGCCGCCTACTTCCTCGTCGTCTGGGACGTCATCCGCTTCGCCCGGGAGTCGCGCATCCGCGTCGGGCCGGGGCGGGGTTCGGCCGCGGGGTGTTGCGTGGCCTATTGCCTCGAGATCGTCGACCTGGACCCCATCCGCTACGACCTCCTCTTCGAGCGCTTCTTGAACCCCGGGCGCAAGCAGATGCCCGATATCGACATGGACTTCGACGAGCGCTTCCGGGGCGACGTGATCCGGTACGCGGCGGAACGCTACGGGAGCGACCACGTGGCCCAGATCGTCACGTTCTCGACGATCAAGGCGAGGGCCGCCGTCAGAGACGCGGCGCGGGTGCTCGGGTACCCCTACGTGGTCGGCGACAAGATCGCCAAGGCCATGCCCCCGCTCGTCATGGGCCGCGACACGCCGCTCGCCGCCTGCCTCGAGAAGACACCGGGCCACGAGGACGGGTACGCCGCGGCGGCCGAGCTGCGGGCCATGTACGAGGCCGACGACGAGGCCCGGCGGGTCATCGACGTGGCCAAGGGCCTGGAGGGCCTGCGGCGCCAGGACGGCATCCACGCCGCGGCAGTGGTCATCACCGACGAGCCCCTGACCGAGTACCTGCCGATCCAGCGCAAGCCGGACGCCGGGGTCGACCCCGAGGACGCCCCCATCGTCACCCAGTACGAGATGCACGGGGTCGAAGAGCTCGGCCTCTTGAAGATGGACTTCCTCGGCTTGCGCAACCTCTCGGTCATCGAGCGGGCGGCCGACCTCGTGGCCGCCACGACCGGGGTGCGGCCCGACATCGACGCCATCGCGCTCGACGACACCGAGGTCTTCGCCATGCTCCAGAAGGGCGAGTCCATCGGGGTCTTCCAGCTCGAGGGCCGGCCGATGCGGTCCCTCATGCGCTCGCTCGCCCCGACGAGCTTCGACGACTTGGCCGCCCTCGTGGCCCTCTATCGCCCGGGGCCCATGGCGGCCAACATGCACAACGACTACGCCGACCGGAAGAACGGCCGCAAGGCGGTGACCTATCTCCACCCCGATCTCGAGCCGATCCTGGCCGACACCTACGGGCTCATGATCTACCAGGAGTCGGTCATGCGGGTGGCCCAGAAGTTCGCCGGCTACACGCTGGAGGAGGCGGACAACCTCCGGAAGGCCTGCGGCAAGAAGATCCGGGCCCTCATCGCCGCCGAACGGGAGAAGTTCGTGAGCGGCTGCGTGGCCCAGGGCTACGGGGAAGTGATCGGCACGAAGCTCTTCGACATCATCGAGCCGTTCGCCGACTACGCCTTCGGCAAGTCGCACTCCTACGGCTACGGGCTCGTCGCCTACCAGACGGCTTGGCTGAAGGTCCACCACCCGGTCGAGTACATGGCCGCGCTCCTCACGTCGGTGAAGGACGACAAGGACCGGACCGCCGTCTACCTCGCCGAGTGCCGGGCCCTCGGCATCGAGGTGGGCGTGCCCGACGTCAACTTGTCGGCGGCCGAGTTCACCCCGCGGGTCGACGACGGCTCGGGTCAGCCGGGCATCGTCTTCGGGCTCGCCGCGGTGCGCAATGTCGGCGAGGGCCTCGTCGAGCGGATCGTGACCGAGCGACAAGCCGGTGGCCCGTTCACCGACGTCTACGACTTCTGCCGCCGGGTGGACCCGGTCGTGCTCAACAAGCGGACGATGGAGTCGCTCATCAAGGCCGGGGCGTTCGACTCGCTCGACCACCCGCGCCAGGGGTTGTGCCTCGTGGTCGACGACATCGTCGACCGCACGGTCGAGCGCCGGCGGGAGCACGAGGTGGGGATCGCCACGTTGTTCTCCTCGGTCGACCCGGCCGACGGGTCCTCCGACGCCGGTCGCTGGGAGGGGACCGTGGTGCCGGTGCCCGACAGCGATTTCGACAAGTCGGCCCGCCTGGCCTTCGAGAAGGAGATGCTCGGCCTCTACCTCTCGGACCACCCCCTCCTCGGTGTGGAGCAGGCCCTCGCCCGCCACACCGACTGCTCGCTGGCCGAGTTCCGGGACGCCGCCGGTCACGACGACCCGGAGGGCTTCGGCCCGGGGGCCGAGGGTCTGGTCCGTTCGGTCGGCGGCGTCGTGACCGAGCTGCGCCGCCAGTACACGAAGAAGGGCGACCTCATGGCCCGCTTCGTCCTGGAGGATCTGCAGGCCTCGATGGAGGTCTTCGTCTTCCCCCGGGTGATGGCCGACTACGGGGCGCTCCTCGAGAACGACGCGGTCGTCGTCGTGCGGGGCCGGATCGACCTGCGCGACGAGCAGCCCAAGATCGTGTGCATGGAGCTCCGTCGGCCGGTCCTCGAGGCAGGCGGCGAGGAGGCTCTCCGCATCGCGCTGCCCCTCGGCGCCTTGACCGACGACACCGTCGGGTCCCTGAAGGACGTGCTCGTCGGCCACCCGGGGCCCTCGCCCGTCCTCCTCCACGTGGGGACGAAGGTGCTGCGCCTGCCCCCCGAGTTCAACGTGGACGGCCGCAACGGGCTCGTCGGGGAGCTGAAGAAGCTCCTCGGGGCCCGGGCCATCGTCTCCTGAGCCCCTGACGGGCAGAGGCCGCCTCACCAGGGGCGGGACGCCTCGGGTGGGCGGGTCTTCGCAGCATCCCGTAGAATGAGGACCCATGCCGATGGCTGTTGCGACCAAAGACTGCACCGCGCTCACCGACACCGAACTGGCCGAGATGGCCGACCTGGGTGCCGAGCGGGCCCCCGGGTACGACATCGGGTTCCTCAGCAAAGAGCGCGAGGAATGGGTCCTCGTGACCCACGCCCGTGAGGGCAACAAGCTCCGGGGCTACTCCTTCTCCACGCTGGAGCGCATCGGGGGGACCCCTTCCCTCCTGATCGGGCTGGCCTCGGTCGACCGCACCACCCGGGCCGAGGCGGCGCTGCTGGCCATGCTGGCGGACCAGTACCGACGGGCCCTCCTCGCCTTCCCCGACGAGGACGTCCTCATGGGCACCCGGCTGCTCGGCGCCGAGGGCTTCCGGGCCTTCGCCGGCCTGGACGACGTCGTGCCCCGCCCGGGCCACAAGCCGAGCGGCGAGGAGCGGGCCTGGGCCCGGCGCCTAGCCAAGCGTTTCGGGGCCGAGAGCCGCCTCGACGACCGCACGTTCGTGGTCGGCGGTGACGGCGGCCCGGCCGGTGGCCTCGATTTCGTCGCCGTGAAGGTGAAGCTGCCCGACGGCGTGCACGAGCTCTTCACGGGCCTCTCGGCCGAGCGGGGCGACCGGCTGGTCGCCTTCGGCTGGGCCATGGCCGAGGACCTCGTCGGCGGCAAGCTCGGCCGCTGACGGCGCGCCGCCGCGGCGGCGTCAGCCCTTCGGCAGGATGGCGGTGCAGACCTTGTAGCAGTGGCCGTCGCGCGGCTGGCTGACCGACGTCAGCAGGTATTGCGGGCGGAAGCCGAGGGCGGCGGCCAGGCTCTTCCCCGACAGCCGTTCCCGGCGTGCCGCGTCGAGCGCCCGGGCGGCGCCGCGGTCCTCGACGGGGAGCCAGACGTCGTCACGCAGCCAGCCGAAGCGCACCCAGGTCGAGCCGTCGGTCGTGCGCCGCAGGAGCTGGGGCCCCCGGGTCGGCTCGAGAAGGGCGATCGAGGGGCGCACGCCCCGGAAGTCCCAGTAGGGGGCGGCCGGTCCGGGGAAGCCGAGCAGGGGGCCGTCGGGGGGCGCCGAGAGCCGGCGCAGCATGCGCCGGACCCGCCGGCCCCGCAGCGTCCCCACGTGGCGGGGGAGCCCGGCGCAGCTGGCCGCCTCCGGCTGGGCCAGGTCGTCGCACTCGGGGTCCTCGGCCAGGCGGGCCTCGACCACGTCGAAGGCCGCCAGGTCCGGCTCGTGGCCCTCCGGCCAGGCCACCCGGAGGCGGACGAAGGCCCCCGAGGACAGGTCGACGGCGGTCGTGTCGCCCCCGGTGCAGGCGAGCACGAGGAGGCGGAGCATGGTGCCGCCGACGAGGGGGAGGCGCTCTCGGCGGGGCGTGTCCTTCAGCAGGGCCTTGACCGAAGGGGGGCCGACCGCCGTGGCCGCGCCGCCGCCGGCGTGGCGTCGGCGGTGACGGGGCTCGGCCATCAAGGTGCTCCCTCTGTGGGGGTCGGCGCCCCGGGGGGGCCACCCGGTCGCTCGAGGTCGTCCAGTTGCGCCCCGAGGGTAGCGGGGGTCGTCGCCGGGGTGCGACACGCGTAGTGGTGGCACACGTAGGCGGCGCCGGGCGCCCGCCCCTCCCACAGCGGCGAGGGGTCGGGCTCCCCAAAGGCCAAGACCGAGGTCGGGAGCCAGCGCCCGCGCACCTCGGCGAGGAGGTCGGGCCGCTCTCCGGCCACAACGACCTCAGCCCCCTCGGTGACGAGCGAGCTGGCGGCGAGCAGGTCGGCCGCGGCGAGCGGGTGGTCGGCCAGGAGCGGACCGACGAGGGCCACGATGCGCTCGCCCGCCTCGCGGTGGCGGCGCTCGCCGGTCAGGGCCGAGAGCCGCAGTAGGGCGGCGGCGCCGGCCGCGTTGGCCGAGGGGAGCGAACTGTCGAGCAGCTCCTGACCCCGCACGACGAGCGGCTCGGCGTCACGGCCCGTCGTGCAGAGGCCCCCGGTGGACTCGTCGACGAAGAGATCGAGGAGGGTGTCGGCCGTCGCCGTGGCCCGGCCGAGCCAGCGGTCACCGTCGCCGGTCAGCTCGTAGAGGCGCGTGCAGCACTCGACCACCCACGCGTAGTCGGCGGCGAGGGCCAGGTGGCGGGCCCGGCCGTCCTGCCACGAACGCAGCCAGCGCCCGTCGGCCCGGCGGAGCTCGGCGAAGAGGAAGTCGGCCGCCTGCTCGGCCCGCCGGGCCCAGCGCGCCTCGCCGGTGGCCCCGGCCGCCTCGGCCAGGGCGGCGGCGCCCATGGCGCTCCACTCGGTGAGGACCTTGTCGTCGAGCCCCGGGCGCGGGCGGCGCCGGCGTTCGGCCTCGAGGAGCCGCCGGCCCTCTTCCACCGCCTCGGGCCGGGCGAGCGGGGCGCCGAGCGGGCGGTGGAGCACGTTCGTCCCCTCCCAGTTCCCGCGCTCGGTCACGCCGTACCACTCGGCCAGCGGTTCGGCCAGCTCCGCCCGCCCGGCCGCCTCGCACACCGCCCGTAGCTGGGCCAGCGTGAACGTGGCGTGCCCGCCCTCCACCCCCGCGGCGTCGGCGTCCTCCGACGAGTAGAGCCCCCCGGCCGGCGAGGACAGCCGGCCCGACACGTAGTCGAGCGTCTCGGTAAGGACCTGGCGGTAGGCCGGTTCGCCGGTGACCTGCCAGGCGTGGAGATAGGCCCGGGCGAGGAGTGCCTGGTCGGTCAGCATCTTCTCGAAGTGCGGCACGAGCCACCGACGGTCGGTGCTGTAGCGGGCGAAGCCCCCTTCGACGTGGTCGTAGATCCCGCCGGCGGCCATGGCGTCGAGGGTGACCGTGGCCATCGTGAGCGAGCGGGCCGACCCGGTCCGTCGGTGGTGACGAAGGCACAGGTCGACGAACGTGGGGCGGGGGAACTTGGGCGCCCCGCCGAAGCCGCCCCACTCGTCGTCGAAGCGGGCCGACAGCGTGCCCACGAGGCGCTCTAGCAAGACGGCGAAGTCGGGTCCGTCCGTGTCGACCCGCAGGGCCAGCTCGTCGGCCAGGCGGGCCTCCTTCCTCACCGCGTCGACGAGCGCCTCGGCCTGCTGCTCGACCTCGTCTCGCCGCTCGGCCCAGGCCTCGGCCACCGCGGCGATCACGGCCCGGAAGGCCGGCATCCCGTGGCGGTCGGTCGGCGGGAAGTACGTGCCGGCGAAGAACGGCCGGCCGTCGGGGGTGCAGAACACCGACATCGGCCAGCCGCCCGAGCCGGTGAGGGCCTGCACCGCGGTCATGTAGATGGCGTCGAGGTCCGGCCGCTCCTCCCGGTCCACCTTCACAGCCACGAACGAGCGACGGAGGTCCTCGGCCGCTGCCGTGTCCTCGAAGCTCTCGTGGGCCATGACGTGGCACCAGTGGCACGACGCGTAGCCGATGGACAAGAAGATGGGCTTGTCCTCCGACGCCGCCTTGGCGAGGGCCTCGTCGCCCCACGGGTACCAGTCGACCGGGTTGTCGGCGTGCTGGCGCAGGTACGGCGAGGTCTCCTCGGCCAGCCGGTTCACAAGCAGATGTTACGTGGGTCCTCGGAAGGACCCCGCTACCCTGGTCGGGCGTGGAGGGCACCCGACCGCCGGAGAGTGCCGGCGCCGTCGGCAAGGGTCCGGTCTCCGCCCAGGTCGAGCTGGCCGAGGCCCGCAACGTCCTCGCCGAGGAGCGCACCCTCCTCGCCAACGAGCGCACCGTATTGGCCTGGTGGCGCACGGCCTTCGCGTGCTACGCCCTCGCCATCGGCTTCGGCGGGATCGTGCCGAGCCTGTCCAAGACCTCGGACAAGGCGGCGACGGCGTTCGCGGCCATCGGGATCTGCTTCGCGCTCGTCGGCATCCTGATCACCGTGGACGGGATCCTCCGCTACCGACGTCTCGAGGGGCAGGTTTCCTCCGGCGTCGGCTACCCGCGCGGCGCGCAACGTCGCATCATGTTGATCGGCAGCGCCATCATCGTGCTCGGCCTGGCCGCGGCGATCGTCCTCGTCGTCGAGCAGGTGACCTGAGGGCCGTCGCCTCTAAGGTGACGCGATGGATCTCCGGCTGGACGGCAAGACGGCCCTCCTCACCGGGTCGAGCAAGGGCATCGGGCTCGGCATCGCCCGTCGCTTCGCCGAAGCCGGCGCGGCGGTCATGTTGTCCTCGAGGAAGGCGGAGGGCTTGGAGGCCGCGGCCGAGACCCTGGCCGGGCTCGACGGCCCGGTGGACTGGCGGGTGGCCCACGCCGGCGACCCCGACCAGGCGGTGTCGTGCGTGGCCGAGACGATCGAACGCTTCGGCGGGCTCGACATCCTCGTCAACAACGCCGCGGCCAACCCGCATTTCGGCCCGATGATCGACATCACCCGGGAGCAGGCGGTGAAGACGGTCGAGGTGAATCAGCTCGGCCTTCTCGCCTGGTGCCAGGCCGCCTATCGGGCCCGGCTGGCCGAGCACGGGGGGAGCATCGTCAACATCTCCTCGGTGGGCGGCCTCGGCCCCGAGCCCGGCATCGGTTGGTACAACGTGACGAAGGCCGCGGTCGTCCACATCACTCGCCAGCTCGCCTTCGAGCTCGGGCCGAGCGTGCGGGTGAACGCCCTCGCGCCCGGTCTCGTGAAGACCGACTTCGCCAAGGTGCTCTGGGAGACCCACGAGGAGCGCATCGCGGTCCGGCTGCCGATGCGCCGGCTCGGCCTGCCCGACGACATCGCCACGGCCGCCCTCTTCCTCGTGAGCGAGGCCGCGTCGTGGATCACCGGCCAGGTCATCGTGGTGGACGGCGGTGCCACGGCCTCCCCCTCGGGCGGGGTCGGCTGACCGTGACGTGACCCTCGCCGGCGGTGGCGACCACGCCGGCCTCGTCGTGCGGATCGGTGACACCGTCCACCGTCCGAGCTCGCCCGCCACCCCGGCCGTCCGTGAGCTGCTCACGCACCTGGCGGACGCAGGCTTCGACGGGGCGCCGCGGTTCGTCGGCCTCGACGACGAGGGACGAGAGGTCCTCTCGTACGTCGACGGTGCCGTCCCCGTCCCGCCCCGACCGCCGCTCAGCGGCTGGTTGATCGTCGACGAGCGGGCCGTCGGGAGCGTGGGCGCCCTCCTGCGTCGCTACCACGACGCGGTCGCCGGGTTCGGTCCCCCACCCGACGCGCCGTGGCAGGGTGGCCCCCCCGAGCCCTTCGCCGGCGACGTGGTCTGCCACAACGACCCCGTGGTGGGCAACGTCGTGTTCCGGCGCGGCGTGGCCGTGGCCCTCCTCGACTTCGACTACGCCGGCCCAGGTGACCCCATCTGGGACGTGGCGGTGGCCGCCCAGCACTGGGTGCCGCTCGCCGACCCGATCGACTTCGTGGGCGGCGGGGCGGACATGGTGGGGGGCCGGCTGGACCGCTTCCTCAGGGACTACGGCCGGAGCATCGACCGGGATCGGCTCTTCGACGCCGTCGACGCCTATCTCGAACGCGGTCGCCGTTCCGTCGAGGCGCGGGTCGCCGCCAGCCAACCGGTGTTCGTCGAGTACTGGGAGGCCGGGCTCGGCGACCGACTGCTGCGGGCCCGGGCCTGGGTGGCCGAGCACCGGACGCGGCTGTCGTGAGGTTGGCGCCGTCGCGGCGACGTTCCGGGCAGGCCGAGCACCGTGCGCCCGGTCATGAGCTCAACGCAGCACGCCGGACCTTGCCCGACGTCGTGCGGGGCAGCCGGTCCAGCACCACGAGCTCCTTCGGTGCGGCCCACGGCGCGAGGTTGCCGCCGACCAGCTCGCGCAGCTCGTCCAGGCTCGGCGGTGCCGCCCGATCGACCGGCACGACGTAGGCCACCACCCGCTCGCCCCATTCGGGGTCCGGCCGCCGACCGACAGCCACCTCGGCCACGCCGGGGTGCCGCACGAGCACCTCTTCCACCGCGGCCGGCCACACCTTCTCCCCGCCCGTCACCACGACCTCGGCCAGTCGACCGTCGACCACGAGGTGACCGTCGTCGGTCAGCCGACCGCCGTCACCGGTCGGGAGCCAGCCACCCACGCCGTCGGGTCCGGCCACGAACGGGACGGCGCCGTCGCGGTAGGCCCGGAGCAGCATCGGCCCGCGGACGAGCACCTCGCCGGCCGCTCCGCCAGCGGGGCGTCCGGTGCCGATCGCCACGTCGACGCCGTCGAGCGGACGTCCGTCGTAGACCACGCCCGAACCGGTCTCGGTCATCCCGTAGGTGACGACGACGTTCGCCGGCAGCCCATCGGGCGCCGCGGCCCCGCCGAGGAGGATGCACGCGAACACCGACGGGTCGAGCCGGTTGAGGGCGGTGGCCACGAGCGAGACGTGGGTAGCCACGCCGCGGCGCCCGAGCGCCTCGACCGCGTCGGCCTCGAAGCCGGGGAGGACGGTGACCGGCGTGCCGGTGAGGAGGGCCCGGATGACGACGGCCAGCCCGCCGACGTGAGCGAGCGGCAGGCAGGCCAGCCAGTGGTGCCGGACCGGGTCGACGCCGAGGCGATCGGAGGTGGCCCGGGCCGAGGCTCGGAGGGCGTCGTGGGTGAGCACGACGCCCCGGGGGGCCCCGCTCGAGCCGGAGGTGGCCACGACGAGGGCGTCACCGTCCTCCACGCCGAGGCCGCCGGCGAGCTCCACCCGCTCACCGTCGAGGCCGACGACCGCCGTCGGGCGGAGGGCGGCGAGGAGGGCCGCGGCGGCCGGCTTCGGGAGTCGGGGGTCGAGGGGCGCCACGGCGTCGCCGGCGGCCCAGACGGCCGCCAGCGCGGCGACGAAGGCGTCCCCACCTGGGATGTCGAGCGCCACGAGCTCCCGCACCAGGCAAGTAGCGTATGGCGCCGTGAGCGAGGCCCCGGCACGCCCGACCGCCGTCACGGGGACGCCGGCCGACCCCCTCGAGGAGCTGCGCCAGCTCCCGCTGCCGAAGTTCGAGCAGCTCGGCGACTACCGGGACATCCGCTACGAGGTGGGGGAGGGGATCGCCCGGCTCACGATCTGCCGGCCCGAGGTGCGCAACGCCTTCCGGCCCGAGACCCTCTTCGAGCTGGAGGACGCCTTCCGGGCGGCCCGGGACGACTCGTCGGTCGGGGTGGTGGTGCTCACCGGCGAGGGCCCCGACGCCTTCTGCTCGGGGGGCGACCAGCGCATCAGGGGTTCGGACGGCTACGTCGGCGGGGACGACGAGGTGGCCCGGCAGGGCATCGGGCGGCTCAACGTGCTCGACCTCCAGATCCAGATCCGCCGGCTGCCCAAGCCCGTCGTGGCCCAGGTGGCCGGCTACGCCGTCGGCGGGGGCCACATCCTCCATCTCGTCTGCGACCTCACGATCGCCGCCGACAACGCCCGGTTCGGCCAGACGGGACCCAAGGTCGGCAGCTTCGACGGCGGCTACGGCTCGGGGCTGATGGCCCGCACGATCGGGCTCAAGCGGGCCAAGGAGATCTGGTTCCTCTGCCGGCAGTACGACGCCGAGCAGGCGCTCGCCTGGGGGCTCGTGAACACGGTGGTGCCGCTGGCCGACCTCGAGCGCGAGACGGCCGCCTGGTGTCGGCGGATGCTCACGCTCTCGCCGATCGCGCTGCGCATGCTGAAGGCTGGCTTCAACGCGGCCGACGACGGGCTGGCCGGCGTCCAACAGCTCGCCGGCGACGCCACCATGCTCTTCTACATGACCGAGGAGGGCCAGGAGGGTCGCAACGCCTACGTGGAGCGTCGGCCCCCCGACTTCTCGCGCTTCCCGCGCCGGCCGTGACCGAGGCCCGGCCGGGTTCGGGGCCGGCCCCGGGTGCGGTCGGCCGCTGGGTGCTCGGGGCCCGACCCCGCACGCTGGCCGTGTCCGTGGCGCCCGTGCTCGTCGGCAGCGCGGCCGGGTGGGTGCTCGCCGGGCATCACCTCTCCTGGTGGCGGGCGGTGGCCGCCCTCGTCGTGGCCCTCTCGATCCAGATCGGCACGAACTACGCCAACGACTACGCCGACGGCGTGCGGGGCACCGACGAGCAGCGGGTCGGACCCCTCCGCCTCGTGGCGTCGGGGCTCGCCAGCCCGGCCGCGGTGCGCAAGGCCGCCCTGATCGCCTTCGCCGTCGGCGCGGTGGCCGGCGTGCTCCTGGCCGCCGCCACGACCTGGTGGCTGATCCTCGTCGGGGCGGCCTGCTTCGTGGCCGGCTGGGGCTACACCGGCGGACCCCGCCCCTACGGCTACCTCGGGCTCGGCGAGGTCTTCGTCTTCGTCTTCTTCGGCCTCGTGGCCACCTGCGGCTCCGCCTACGTGCAGTACGAGCACCTCGCGCTGCTGCCGTTCGTGGCCGCCCTCCCGGTGGGCCTCTTGGCCACCGCCCTCCTCGAGGCCAACAACCTGCGCGACATCGACGGTGACCGCGTGGCGGCGAAGTTGACGCTCGCCGTCCGTCTCGGCCGGGCGCGGGCCGGCTGGCTCTACATGGGTTCGGTGGCCGCGGCGTTCGCCGGCGTGGTGGGCACGGCGGTGCTCCGCCCCGGCGCCCTCTTGGCTCTCCTCGCGCTGCCGCTGGCCATCGCCCCGTTCCGCCTCGTTCGGCAGGGGGCCGAGGGCCGGGCGCTCCTCCCCGTGCTCGGCGCCACCGGCCGGCTGCAGATGGCCGTCGGGCTGCTCCTCGCCGTCGGGCTGCTCCTGTGACCCTGTCAGCCGGCGGCCGCCAACCACCGGCCGACGATCGCCGCGGTCGTCAGCGGCTGGTGGAGGTGCGCGGCGTGGGTGGCCCCCGGCACCACCGACACGACGGCCTCGGGCAACGACCGGGCCAGGCGGAGCGCCGCGTCGACGAAACGCGGATCGGCGGCCCCGGCCACGAGCAGCGTCGGCACGTGGAGCGAGGTGAGGCGCTCGTCGAGCGGCTCCTGGGTCCCCGTCCCGGCCTCGCGCAGGCTCGCCGCCAGGCCGGCCGGGGTGTTGACGAGCCGCTCAGCCCGGCCGGCGGCCGCCGCCGGGAGACCGGCGAAGAGCGGCCCGGCGAGCCACCGGGTGACGAACGCCTCGACGTCGGCGTCCGCCTCGAGCTCGTCGGCCAGCCGCTCGTCGGCGGCGCGGCGGGCCGCTCTCCTCTCAGCGTCGACGATGCCCGCCGTCGCCCCGATCAGGACGAGGCGGGCCACCTGCTCGGACCGGTCGAGGGCGGCGTGGAGGGCCACCCGGGCCCCGAGGGAGTAACCGAGCACCGGGAAGGGCGGCCGGGCCAGCGCGGCGGCCGTCTCGAGCACCGCCTCGCCGCACGTCGGCAGGTCACCGTGCACGGGGGCCGACCCGCCGTGGCCCGGCAGGTCGACCAGGATGAGCTGATGACTTCGGCCGAGCGCCGTGCCGAAGGGGCCGAAGGAGCGCCCCGTCTGCGTGAAGCCGTGCAGGAGCACCAGGGGTGGCCCCGTGCCCACGACCTCGGCGTGGAGAGGGCCCATCGAGCGTGAGCGTAACGAACCCCTCCGAGCGCCAGGCCACGTTCTGCGCCACCCTCGTCGACGAGTGGGTGCGCGGCGGGGTCACCCACGCCGTGCTCTGCCCCGGCTCGCGCTCGACGCCGCTGGCGCTCGCCCTCGCCGGCCGTCCGGAGCTGGCGCTGCACGTCCGTCTCGACGAGCGGGGCGCCGGCTTCTTCGCCGTCGGCCTCGCGGTCGCCAGTGGTCGGCCGACGGTGCTGGTCACGACGAGCGGCACGGCGGCGGTCGAGCTGCATCCCGCCGTCGTCGAGGCCGACCAGGGCGGTGTCCCTCTCGTCGTGGCCACGGCCGACCGCCCACCCGAGCTGCACGACGTGGGGGCGCCCCAGACGATCGACCAGTCCCGCCTCTACGCCGACGCCGTCCGGTGGTCCTTCACCCCGGGATCGGCCGTCGCCTTCCCCGAGACGGCCTGGCGCTCGCTCGGCGCCCGGGCCCTCGCCGAGGCCACCAAGGGGCCGCTCGGTCCCGGCCCGGTGCACCTCAACCTGTCCTTCGCCGAGCCGCTCGTCGGTGTGCCCGGACCGCTTCCGGCGGGGCGGCCCGACGGGCAGCCGTGGCACCAAACGGTGCGGGAGCGGTCGGGGAGGAGCGTCCTCATGGGACTCGTCCGGCGCTGGCCGGGCCGCCGCGGCGTCGTGGTGGCCGGCGCCGGCGCCGGGCCGCCCGAGCAGGTGCTGGCCCTCTCCGAGCGGCTGGGTTTCCCGGTCCTCGCCGACCCCCGATCGGGCTGCCGGGTCGCGCACGACGACGTGGTGGCCGCGGCCGACGCCTTCCTCCGCCAGGACGACGTGGCGGCGGCCCTCCGGCCCGAGGTCGTGCTGCACCTCGGGTCCCCCTGGCAGTCCAAGGTGCTGGGCGCCTTCGTCGCCGACGCCGCGGCGGCCGGGGCCGAGGTCGTGGGCGTGGACCCCTACTGGCGCTGGGCCGATCCCGAGCGGCTGGTGACCACCCACCACGCGACGGACCCCGGCGACTGGACGCGCTTCGCCATCGGGCTGCTCCACGACGTCGTCGACCCGGGGGAGTGGCAGACGCGGTGGCGGACCACGGAGGCGGCGGCGCAGCGGGCCATCGACGAGGTGCTGGCGGGGGAGGCCGAGACCGGGTCGGGGCTCTCCGAACCCGGCGTGGCCCGCTGGCTGCCCGGGGCCCTCCCGGAGGGCACGACCGTGCTGGCTGCCGCCTCGATGCCCGGCCGGGACCTCGAGTGGTACGCGCCGCCCCTCGCCGCCCCACCGGTGGTGCGGGCCAACCGGGGGGTGAACGGCATCGACGGCCTGGTAGCCACGGCGCAGGGCCTGGCCGAAGGGGGCGAGGGCCCGGTGGTGGCGCTGCTCGGGGACCTCGCCTTCCTCCACGACGTCTCCTCGCTCGTGCGACCGCTCGGGGCCAAGGAGCGGGGCAGCTGCACGCTCCTCGTCGTCGACAACGGCGGCGGCGGGATCTTCTCCTTCCTGCCGCAGGCCGGCGCGGTCGACCCGGTACGCTTCGAGCTCCTCTTCGCCACGCCGCAGGCCCCCGACGTGGTCGAGGTGGCGAGGGGCTTCGGCCTGCCCGCCTTCGACGTGACCCGGGTCGACGAGCTGGCACCGACGATGGAAAAGGTCGTCGGGCGCGAACCGCTCGCCGTGGTCCGGGCCCGGGTGCTCGACCACGCGGCCAACGTCGAGCTCCACGAGCGCCTCCACGCGGCGGTGGCCGCGGCCGTCACCGGCGTTCAGCGGTAGCGGTCGGCCGGCACGAAGGACCCGTGGAGGCCGAAGGGCACCCGGGTCGGCAGGTGGACGGTCGCCAGGGGCGCTCCGTCGAAGGCGGTGCCGTCGATCACGACCACGTCGGTGGCGTCGCGCCCGGCGTCGTAGACGAACGAGAGCACCACCCCTTCGTCGTCGGCCCGCCCGTCGGGCGCCCGGACGAAGATCGGCTCGCCGGGGGCCCGCCCGGGACCCGGGCGGTGGTGGGACGCCTCGTCGCGGACGAGGTCGTAGCGGACGAGCCCGCTCCCGGTGTCGACGCCTCTCTCCCTCGTGAGCTCGGTGCAGTAGCCGAAGCGGTAGGGGCGGCCGGCCAGTTGCTCGTCCACCCTCGGGTAGTCGACCGGGCGGTCGTCGAGCTGGGTCGCCTCGACGGTGCCGTCGGGGGTGACCCGCCAGCGCTCCAGCCTCGGGAACGCCGCCGTGTCGAGGGCCCCGGCCTCGTTGGTGCCGTCGAAGGCCCGGTCGTAGCGGCAGAGGTCGACCACGAAGTCGTCCCCGTCGTCGAAGGCGTTCATCACATGGAGGACGAAGCACGGCTCGAGGCTGAGCCACCGCACCTCGGCCCCGTCGGCCAGGCGGTCGAGCAGGCCGAGACGGGCCCGGGTCTCGGTGGCCCAGCGGAAGGGGAGGGAGGCCCCGCCCCGGGCCATCGTGAGGTCGAAGACGACGGGCAGGTCCAAGAAGCCCACCCGGCGCTCGCTCACGCAGAAGTCGTGCTGCATGGTGGCCCGGGGGATCGACACCGAGGTGCCGTGGACCATCGCGCCGGCCGCGTCGAGCTCGTAGTAACGCAGGTAGGGAGGGCCGAAGACGTCGTAGCCGAAGGCCACGAGGGCCCCGGTGTCGGGGTCCGTTCGCGGGTGGGCGGTCATGGGCCCGGTGAGCGTGGCGTCGAAGTCCTCGACACAGAGCGTGTCGAGGTCCGCCGACAGCCGGTAGGGGAACCCCGTCTCGGCGAGGGCGAGCAGGCGGCCGCCGTGCCAGATGACGTTGGTGTTGGCCGGTCCCTCGACCGGCTCGGCCGGGCCCGGGGGCCGGCTCGTGCCCACCACCGACGCCAGCTTCCTCGTGCGCACCAAGCGGTTGCGGTAGGCGAGGGCCCGCCCGCCCGAGAACTCGACGGCATGGACCATCCCGTCGCCGTTGTGCCAGTGGTAGTGGTGCGGGTCGGGCACGAGGACGGGGTTGGGGCCGTTGCGCACGAGCATGCCGTCGAGCCACGGCGGGAGGGCCCCTTCCACCTCGAGACCCCCCGACAAGGTGAGCTCGGCGGCCACGGGCGCGTAGTTGCCGAGCAGGTAGGGCGCGCCGCCGGCGGGCACGCTCGGGAGAGCGAGAGGCTCGGCCGACACGCCGAGGAGCGTAACCGGCGCCCCCACGACGGCGTGGTGCCGACGGGCGGTCGGGACGGCCCGTCGCCGTGTGGCATCTTTGCCGGCGATGACCTCGCTCGTCGCCGACCTGCGTTTCCGCGGCCTGATCGCCGATGTGACCGACGAGGCGCTCCTCCAGCGGCTCGACCACGAGCCCCTCACGCTCTACGCCGGCTTCGACCCCACGGCCGAGAGCCTCCAGCTCGGCAACCTCCTCCAGCTCTGCACGCTCCGTCGCTTCCAGCTGGCCGGGCACCGCCCGATCTCCCTCGCCGGTGGGGGGACCGGGCTCATCGGCGACCCGGGCGGCAAGACGGGGGAGCGGCCGCTCGTCACCGTCGAGCAGCTCCAGGCGAACCTCGAGGGCATCCGGCCCCAGCTCGCGCAGTTCCTCGACTTCGACGAGTCCGCCGGCACCAGCCGGGCCCTCCTCCTCGACAACCACGTGTGGTTGGGCTCGATCGGCCTGCTCGAGTTCCTCCGCGACGTGGGCAAGCACTTCACGGTGAACCAGATGGTGGCCAAGGAGTCGGTGAAGGCGCGGCTGGAGCGGCCCGAACAGGGGATCTCCTACACCGAGTTCAGCTACATGCTCCTCCAGGCCTACGACTTCCTCCGCCTCTTCGAGGACCACGACTGCCGGGTGCAGCTCGGCGGCAGCGACCAGTGGGGCAACATCACGATGGGCGTCGAGCTCGTCCGCAAGGTCCGGCGGGCGGAGGTCTACGGCATCACCACCCCGCTCGTGACGAAGGCCGACGGGACCAAGTTCGGCAAGTCCGAGGCGGGCAGCGAGGACCTGTGGCTGGACGCCGAGAAGACGAGCCCCTGGCGCATCTACCAGTTCCTCTTGAACACCGAGGACGCCGTGGTCGGCACGTACCTGCGCTACTTCTCCTTCGCCTCCCACGACGAGATCGTCGCCCTCGACGAGGCCACAGCCAGTCGGCCGGAGCGGCGCGAGGCCCAGCAGGCACTCGCCCGCGAGGTCTGCGCGCTCCTCCACGGCACCCAGGCGGCCGACCGGGCCGAGCGGGCGGCCAAGGCCCTCTTCGCCGGCGAGCTCGCTTCGCTCGACGAGGCGACGCTGGCCGACGTGGTGGCCGACGCCCCTTCGAGCCGCCTCGCCCGCGACCGGTTGGCCCAGGGCCTGCCGATCGTCGATGCGCTCGTCGAGTCGGGCCTCGTCAAGTCGAAGAGCGAGGCCCGGACGATGCTCCGCCAGGGCGGCGTCTACGTGAACGACCAGCAGGAGAAGGACGAGCAACGCATGCTCGGGGCGGGCGACCTCCTGCACGACCGTTACCTCGTGCTCCGGCGGGGCCCCCGCACGTACCACGTGTTCGTCTGTGGATGAGGGGTCGTCCAGCGGCCGGCGACCGGCACCCGGCCGTCGCCTCGCCGGGGCGGTGGCGGTCGCCATCCTCGTGGGTCTCACCTCGGCGGGGTGCGCCGGCCTGGAGGCCAGCGGCAGCCTGTCCCAGCAGGTCACGACGTGGGAGCAGGGCACGAGCTTTGGGTCGACGGTGGGCACGCTCCAGGCCGACGACGCCCGGGTGACCACCGTCGTCGACGAGCACCGGGGGACGGGCGCCCTCCACGCCGACTGCGGCGTCCTCACGACCGACGCCGAGGCGGCCAACTCCAACCTGCCCACGCCCGACCAGCAGCTGACCGACGAGCTCACCAAGGCCTACACGCTCGAGTACAACGCCGGCGTGGACTGCTACCAGGCGGGGGCGACCAACCGGCGCCTACTGGCCCAGTCCCTCCGCGAGCGGGTGCAGGCCCGGGCCTCCCTCGCCGCCGCCCTGTCCCGGGTGCGCGACATCACCGGCAAGGGCGCCACCGGCAGCTCCGGGTCGGGCGGCTCGGGGTCGGGCAACACGTGAGCGACGTCGTCGGCCCGGTCCCGGCCGGGGAGGACCCCGAGGCCTACGACCGGCTCCGGCGCCGGATCCTCTGGGCCATGCCGGCCGGCCTCTACGTCCTCGGCAGCGTGGCCGAGACCGACGGCGTCGCCCGCCACAACCTCATGACGGCCGACTGGGTGCAGCAGGTGGCGGTGCGTCCGAAGCTCGTCGCCGCGTCGATCGACGCCACCGCGGTCACGTGCGACCTCGTGGGACGGGGCGGCGTCTTCAGCGTGAGCCTGCTCGACCGGGAGGACCGGGCCGTCGTGCGCAAGTTCGGCAAGCCCGTGGCCGATGTCGAGACCGACGACGACGGGCGACCGGTCAGGATGGCCGGCGTCACCGTGGTCGTGGCTGCCACCGGCGCGCCGATCCTCGCCTCGGCTGCCTGTTGGCTGGACTGCGAGGTGCGCCAGCAGCTCGAGCTCGGGAGCCACGTGCTCTTCGTGGGTGAGGTGGTGGCCGCCGGCGGCGATCCCGAGCGCCCGCTTCTGCGGATGGAGGACACGAGGATGAACTACGGCGGTTGAGCCGCGCGCCGGTGGCGCGGCGTCACTCCTGCTTGCGCAGGTCGACCCGGAGGGTGAGGACGCCGTCTTCGACCCGGGCCTCGGCGTCGCCGATGATGGCGAAGTCCATGAAGTCGAGCTGCGCCTGTTCCTTGAAGCGCTGGCGTTCGGGACCCTCGACCGGCGGGAGGCCGCGCCGGCGTACGGCTTCGGCCCGCTCCCGGAAGCGGGCCACTAGGGCTTCGGGATCGAAGGTGTCCATCACTCCTCCTCGCCGGGTCGAGGTTAGCGGCCGGAGTCCGACAGGTGCCCTGAGCAGGCCGGGAGCGGGCCGAGCCGTCGGCGGTGCCCGCCCGTTCCTCCTCGCCTGGGGCCGGTCCGCCGCCGTGGCCCGGTGAGCGAGGCACTACACTCGATGGCACGACCGGGGGCAACGCGCACGGGCTCCGACTCGTGACGCGGGCCGTTGTTGTTCCGCTCCCCGGGCCGACGAGGCGGCTTCGGTGGGGTTGCAGCCGGGCTCGACGGGCCGGAGGGCAGCAAGGAGTTGTCGTGAAGAAGGGTCGCCATCGCCGCTTCGAGGAGGCTCGGAGCCTCAAACGATCCGTGGCCACCGCCGTTCAGCGGTGCCCGGAGTGCGGGGCGGAGCCCGAGGACGTCCACGCCTCGTGGTGCCTCGCCGAAGAGGACCAGTACGAGCAGATCCTGGGCGACCTGCCCTCTCCGAACGGCGACGAGGAGCACGACCCCCTCGACGACTGAGCGCTACGCCCGGCGGCGCACCGCGGGATGCGGCAGCGGCACACCGACCGGGAGGCGCTGATCCCGCTCGGCGAGATAGGCGGTCAAGAGCTTGTAGGGCTTCTTGCCGCACAAGGCGATCAGCTCGGGTTCGAGCGCCGCGTAGACCGGCCGGTCGCCTACGAAGGCCTCGGACGACTCGGTGCACCACCAGTGGAACTCGTGACCGCCCTCGCCCCAGTCCCGCCGCTCCCACTGCCGGACCGTCGACGTCACGTGGCCGTCGTCGCCGACCGTGTCCTCACGGCGGAGCGGCAGTTGCCAACACACGTCGGGTTTCAGCTCGAGCGGGTTCTTGCCCCGTTTGACCGCCACCTGGTGGAGGGCGCAGCCGGCGCCGGCGGCGAAGCCCGGACGGTTGAGGAAGATGCAGGCCCCGTCGACCAGCCGGCTCACCGAGGCGCCGTCTTTGTTCGTCTTGGCGATGCCCTGTTGGCCCCGCTTGTGGAACTGCCACTCGTCGGGCGTGAGGGTCCGGGCCACCTTTTCCACCCGGCGGAGATCCTTCTTGTCGGTGAAATGGGCGCCGTAGGAGCAGCAGCCGTGCTCGAGCTCGGGGGCGGCCTCGGTGAGCACGCCCGGGCAGCCCCGTCCGTAGATGCACGTCCAAGCGCTCGTGAGGAAGGTGACGTCGAAGATCCAGGTGCGCTCTTCGGCGGGGTCCTCGAAGCTCACCCACTCGCGGGCGTCCTTCGGTGGGAGCCCCTGGGTCATGACGGAGGAGGCTATCTCCTATGATCGCGTGCATGGCTCACAGCACCGCCGACCTCCGGGGTGACCTCGACGTGACGACGTCGCCGGTCATCACTCTCTCCGACGAGGCTCGCGCCGTTGTGCGCCAGGCCATGGAGGCCACCGAGGAGGAGGGCGACGCCGGACCCCAGGCCCTCTGGCTGGAGGTGCGCGGCGTCGAGGGCGGGAACTTCGCCTACGACCTCTGGTTCCAGGCCCGGAGCGACGTGGGCGACGGCGACGCCTTCTTCGTCGACGGCGATGTGGCGGTGGTGGTGCCGGAGCGCAGCATCGACCGGCTGGTGGGGGCCCGCCTCGACTGGTCGGGCGAGGGCGAGGGCGGTCTCGTGCTCGTCAACCCGAACGCCCCCAGCCCCGCCGAGGCCTCGCCGGGAGTCTCAGAAGAGGTGCTCGCCGCGGGAACCGACGGACCGTTGGGCCAGCGGGTGAAGGCCGTCCTCGACCAGATGGTCAACCCTTCGATCGCCGCCCACGGTGGCCGGTCGGACCTGGTGGCCATGGACGAAGAGGGCAAGGTGGCCTACCTGCGCCTGTCCGGTGGCTGCCAGGGCTGTGCGATGTCGCGCATGACGCTCACCCAGGGCATCGAGACGTCCCTCCACGAGGAGATCCCCGAATTGGTCGGCGTGGTCGACGTGACCGACCACGCTCTCGGAGAGAACCCCTACTACTGATCGGCTCCCCACAACCCGGCCGTGATCTGAGCGCGTGAACGGCGCGCTCGTCGCCGGATGCGCAGCAGCCGGCGTCGTCGTTGGCGCCCTCCTCGACTCGGTGGTGGTGTCCGTCCCGCCGCCGCCTCGGCGCGACGACCCCGACGCGGTCGCCGACCCCCTCCCGCCGTGGCGTTTCGAGCGGGTCGTCGTCGCCGTCCTCACGGGCCTGGCCCTCGGCCTCGCCGCCGCCCGCCTCGGCGCCGTGCCCGAGCTGGCGGCCTATTGCGTCTTCATCGCCGGGTCGATCGCCCTCGCCGTCGTCGACGTCCGGATCTGGCTCGTGCCGAGGAAGATCCTCTATCCGACGTTCGCCCTCACCGCCGTCGGGCTGCTCGCCGCCTCGGCCGTCGACGACAACTGGACGGCCGTCGTCCACGGGGCCATCGCCGGCGTGGTGGCCTTGGCGGCCTTCTTCGCCCTCTGGTGGTTCTTGCCCCGGGCCATGGGCTTCGGCGACGTCCGCATGGCCGGGATGGTGGGGGCCGGGCTCGGTTGGCTCGGGTTCGGCGTCGCCTATCTCGGCTTCCTGGCCGCGTTCCTCTTTGGCTCGGTCCTCGGCATCGTCCTCATGGTCCGGCGGCGGACGGGCCGCAAGACCAAGCTGCCCTTCGGGACCGGGCTGGCCTTCGGGGCGGTGGTCGGGGTCCTGTGGGGCCCGTGGTTGGCCAACCTCTGGCTGCACCACGGCACCTGACGCCGTGGCCCTGGAAAGGCGGCGGACCATGGCCATCCTCGAGCGGCCGAGCGAACATCTGGCGCACCAGCCGGCGGTCACCCACCGCGGCGGATGGCCGGACGGGAGCTGAAACGCCCAGGCACGGTGGCCTTTCCGACGGGAGGTAGGTTGAGTTGCGTGCTCCGCTTCCTCACGGCCGGCGAGTCGCACGGGAAGGGCCTCGTCGTCATCATGGAGGGCCTCCCGGCGGGGCTGCCCGTCGTGGCCGAGGACGTGGCGAGCGAGCTCGCCCGGCGCCGGCTCGGCTTCGGGCGCGGGCCGCGCATGCGCTTCGAGGCCGACGAGATCACGCTGCTCGGCGGCATCCGCCACGGCCGGACCCTCGGCTCGCCCGTGGCCATCGAGATCGCCAACAGCGAGTGGCCCAAGTGGATCGAGGAGATGTCGCCGGCGCCGGGGGCGCCGAGCAAGGTGCTCACTCAGCCCCGCCCGGGACACGCCGACCTGGCCGGCATGCAGAAATACGGTTTCGACGACGCCCGTGACGTGCTCGAGCGGGCCTCGGCCCGCGAGACGGCCGCCCGGGTGGCCGCCGGAGCCCTGGCCAAGGTTCTGCTCTCGCACCTCGGGGTCTCGATCCTCTCCCACGTCGTCCAGCTCGGCCCGGCCCGGGCGGACGAGACCGCTCGCCCGGTCCCGGCCGATCTCGATCGGATCGACGAGTCCCCGGTGCGCTGCTTCGACGAGGACGGCGAGGCGGCCATGGTGGCCGCGGTCAAGGCCGCGGCCAAAGACGGCGACTCGCTCGGCGGCGTGGTCGAGGTGCTCGCCTATGGCGTGCCCGTGGGTCTCGGGAGCCATGTGCACTGGGACCGCCGGCTCGACGGCCTGCTGGCCCAGGCGCTCATGAGCATCCAGGCCGTGAAGGCCGTCGAGGTCGGCGACGGTTTCGACCTGGCTTCCCGGCGGGGCTCGGTCGGCCACGACGCCATCCGCTGGGACCCGGCCCACGAGGGCGCGTCGGGGGGCTACCGGCGCGAGACCACCCGGGCCGGCGGCATCGAGGGCGGCATGTCGATCGGTGGGCTCGTCGTCGTGCGAGCGGCCATGAAGCCGTTGGCCACGCTCAACCGCCCCGTCCTCGAGACCGTCGACGTCGCCACGAAGGAGACGACGGTCAGCTTCCGCGAGCGCACCGACGTCACCGCGGTGCCCGCCATGGGGGTCGTGGCCGAGACCATGGCGGCCCTCGTGCTCGCCGGCGAGGCCCTGCGCAAGTTCGGCGGCGACTCGCTCGAGGAGCTCCTGCGCAACCGGGACGGTTTCGTGGCCGGGCTCGGCTCGAGCGCCTCGGCCGCCAACCCGTGAGCGGCGCGGGGGAGGGGGGCCACCTCCTCCTCGTCGGGATGATGGGGTCGGGCAAGACCACCGTGGGTCGCCTCCTCGCCGACCGGCTCGGTTGGCCCTTCTTCGACTCCGACGCCGAGGTGGAGGCGGCGACGGGCAAGAGCGTGCCCGAGATCTTCGAGGAGCGGGGCGAGGCGGCGTTCCGGGCGGCCGAGACCGAGGCGCTCCAGGACGGCGTGGCCGACGGGCCCTCCGTCGTGGCGGTGGCCGGCGGGGCGGTGCTCGACCCGGCCAACCGGGACTTGATCGCCCGGTCCGGCCGGGTGGTGTGGCTGCGGGCCCGGCCGGCCACGCTGGTCGGGCGGGTGGGATCGGGCGAAGGGCGACCGCTGCTCGGCGACGACCCGGCGGACGCCCTCGTCCGCCTCGACGCGGTGCGCCGCCCCCTCTACGCCGAGCTGGCCGACGAGGTCATCGACGTGGACGACATGGCGGCCGAGACCGTGGCCGAGCAGGTGCTCGGGCACCTGGGGGCCGGGGGAGGGCCGGCGTGATCACCGTGCCGGTCGAGCTCGGCCCTCGGCGCTACCAGGTGATGGTGGGGGAAGGGGTGCGGCACCACCTGGCCCGGGTGCTGCCCGCCGGTGCCCGCCAGGCGGCCGTCGTCACCCAGGCCAACCTGGCCCCCTGGCTGGCCGACCTCGACCCCGGCGTGCCGTTCGAGGTCCACACGATCGACGACGGTGAGGAGGCCAAGTCCACCGAGACGGTGAGCGAGCTGTGTCGGGCCTTTGCCCGCTCCGGTCTCGCCCGTTCCGACGTGGTGGTGGCGGTGGGCGGCGGCGTCGTCACCGATACCGCCGGCCTCGCCGCCGCCCTCTACCACCGGGGCACGGCCTACGTGAACGTGGCCACCTCGCTCCTCGCCCAGGTGGACGCAGCGATCGGCGGGAAGACCGGCGTGAACATCCCGGAGGGGAAGAACCTGCTCGGCGCCATCTGGCAGCCGACGGCCGTGCTCTGCGACACCGAGGTGCTGTCGACGCTGCCGCCGCGGGAGTGGGCGTCGGGCCGGGGCGAGATGGCCAAGTACGCCTTCTTGACGGGGAAGGCCCCCGACACCGGCCTCCTCGAGATGGCGCTCCCCGAGCAGGTGGCCTTCTGCGCCACCTTGAAGGCGGCGGTCGTGGCCGAGGACGAGACCGAGGCGGGCCGCCGGGTGGTCCTCAACTACGGGCACACGCTGGGCCACGCCCTCGAGGCGGCGGCCTTCGCCGACGGCGACCTCCGCCACGGCGAGGCGGTGGCCATGGGCCTCGTGTTCGCGGCGATGCTCGCCCGGCGGTTGGGGCGCATCGACGACGAGCGGGTGGCCCTCCACCGGCGGGTGGTGGCCGGCTTCGACCTCCCGGTGGACCTCCCGGACGGGAGCGACCCCGAGGTGCTCGTGGGCTTCATGGCCCGGGACAAAAAGGCGCGCCACGACCTCACCTTCGTGCTCGACGGCCCCGACGGGGTCGAACCGGTCCGCGGCGTAGGGAGCGGCGACGTGCTGGCTACCCTGGCGGACATGGCCGCAGCCAGGAGCGGAGCGTGAGCGAGCCGGTGGTGCTCCTCTTGTCGGGACCCAACCTCGACCTCCTCGGCTCGCGCGAGCCCGAGGTCTACGGCACGGCCACGCTCGAGGACCACGTGCGTCGGGCCCGCACGACGGCCGAGCGGCTCGGCCTGCGGGTCGAGCACGTCCAGTCCAACCACGAGGGTGTGCTCATCGAGGCGGTGCACGAGGCGAGGGAGGACGCGGCGGCGGTCGTCGTGAACGCCGGCGCCCTGTCGCACACCTCCTGGTCGCTCCACGACGCGCTGGCCGCGTTCGACGGCGTCGTGGTCGAGCTGCACCTCTCGAACCCGGCGGCCCGCGAGCCCTGGCGGCACCAGTCCGTGCTCGCCCCGGTGACCGACGGCCTGGTGGCCGGCTTCGGCGGTCTCGGCTACGAACTTGCCGTCGAGGCGGTCCACCGCCTCCTCGACGAGAAGGGAAGGACCTAGATGACCGACGACTCGACGCTCGCCCCCCTGGAGGTGGCCCGGCGGCTGCCGGGACTGGCCGAGCGGCTGGAGGAGGCCGAGGTGGACGCGCTCGTCGTGACGACGCTCGCCAACGTGCGCTACCTCAGCGGGTTCACCGGGTCGGCCGGCGTGCTCGTCGTGAGCGACGGGCAGGCCCTCCTCACGACCGACGGCCGCTACCGGACCCAGTCGGCCGAGCAGGTGGCCCGGGTCGGGGTGGCCGACCGGGTGGCCATCGAGATCGGCGCGGCGTCCGTCCAGCGCGACGCGGCCAAGGCCTTCCTGTCCGGCGTCGGACGGGTGGGCCTCGAGGCCGACGACGTGAGCTGGTCGGCGAGCAACCGCTGGGCCGACGTGCTCGAACGCGAGCTGGTGCCGACGAGCGGCGTGGTCGAGGCCCTCCGCGAGGTGAAAGACGATGGGGAGCTCGACCGCATGCGGCGGGCCGCGGCCATCGCCGACGCCGCCCTCGGCGAGGTGCTGCCGCTCCTCGGTGAGGCCGACTCGACCGGGCTCACAGAAGAGGAGTTCGCCCTCGCCCTCGACACGGCGATGCGCCGCCTCGGGGCCGAGGGCACGGCCTTCGACACGATCGTGGCCACCGGCCCCAACTCGGCCAAGCCCCACCACCACCCGACCGACCGGGTGTTCCAGCGGGGCGACCCCGTGGTCGTCGACTTCGGCGCCATCTTCGAGGGCTACCGCTCCGACATGACCCGCACCTTCTGCATCGGCGGGGAGCCGACGGGCGAGCTGGCCCGGGTGTTCGAGGTGGTCGGGTCCTCCCAGCGGGCCGGCGTCGCCGCCGTGCGGGCGGGGGCCACGGCCAAGGAGGTCGACGACGTCTGCCGCCAGGTGATCACCGAGGCCGGTTGGGGCGACCGTTTCGAGCACGGCACCGGCCACGGGGTCGGGCTCGACATCCACGAGGCCCCGACGGTGAGCCCGCTCGGCACCGCTATCCTGGCTCCCGGCGTCGTCGTGACCGTCGAGCCCGGTATCTACCTCCCGGGCGTGGGCGGGGTGCGCATCGAGGACACGCTCGTCGTGACCGAGGACGGCAGCCAGCCCCTGACTCATTTCACGAAGGACGTCGCTGCCTGATGGCCGTTTCCACCAACGATCTCAAGAACGGCATGACCCTGGACCTGCCCGAGGGGCTGTTCAACGTGGTCGAGTTCCAGCACGTGAAGCCGGGCAAGGGCGGCGCGTTCGTGCGGACCAAGTTGAAGAACGTCCGCAGCGGCGCCGTCCTCGAGCGCACCTACCGGGCCGACGAGAAGCTCGAACAGGCCATCATCGACAAGCGCGAGATGCAGTTCCTCTACCGCGACGGTGGCGACGACGTGTTCATGGACACCGCCTCCTACGAGCAGCTGCAGGTGCCGGCGTCCTCCCTGGGCGACGCCGCCCACTACCTGAAGGAGGGCAACCAGGTGGTCCTCCAGCTCTACCGGGACGAGATCGTGGGCATCGACCTTCCCGCCGCGGTCGAGCTGGCCGTGTCCGAGACCGAGCCGGGGGAGAAGGGCGACCGGGTCTCGGGCGCCCGCAAGCCGGCCACGCTCGAGACGGGCCTCGTCGTGCAGGTGCCCCTGTTCGTCAACCCGGGCGACGCCATCAAGGTCGACACCCGCACGGGTGAGTACCTGACCCGGGCCTGAGGCTCCCGTGGCCGGGAGCGACGGGGCCACCCGCCACCAGTCGAGGGAGCGGGCCCTCGGGCTCCTCTACGAGGCCGAGATGAAGGGGGAGACGCCGACCGCGGTGCTGGCGGCCCTGCCCGTCGCCCCGGACCCCTTCTGCGTGGCCCTCGTGACCGCGGTCGACGCGCGTGGCCGCGAGGCGGACGAGCTCGTGGCCGAGGCCTCCGAGGGCTGGTCGCTCGAACGGATGGCCGTGGTCGACCGCCTCGTCCTCCGGCTGGCCGTCACCGAGCTCCTCTCGGGCGACGAGGTCCCGGTGGCCGTCGTGATCGACGAGGCCGTCCAGCTCGCCAAGACCTACTCCACCGACGACTCGGGCCGCTTCGTGAACGGCGTGCTCTCGACCGTGGCCGAACGGACCCGGGGCTGAGCAGGCGGCTCATCGGTCCTGGCGGGCCCGCAGGAAGGCCCGCACCGCCGCCCGGGCGTCGCCCCGGATCTCGGGGCCGTGGGTGAAGGCCGCGGTCTCGTAGTCCACCTCGCCTAGGCGCTCGGCCGTGTCCTTCGAGAGCTGGAAGTTCGAGCAGAACGTGGCGAAGGACCAGGCCATCTTGTTGCGGAAGTTGAAGATCGAGTCGCCGGTGATGAGCACCCCGCTGCGCTCGTGGAGGAACGAGCAGTGCCCGGGGGTGTGACCCGGCGTGTGGAGCACCCGCAGGCCCCCGCCGACGGCGATGAGGTCGCCTTCGACGAAGGTCTCGTCGACCGGGCACGAGGGGAGCTTCGAGCCCATGAGCGCGGCCACCTTGGCGAGCGGGCGGGTGGGGTCGAGCGGCGGCCGCCGGCCGGCGCGCAGGAACCCGGCGTCGTCGTCGTGGATGTGGACCGGGGCCCCGGTGCGGGTGCGCAGGCCGGCCGCCCCGCCCACGTGGTCGAAGTGGGCGTGGGTGAGGAGGATCTTCGTCACGTCGGTCGGGCGCCGGCCGATCTCGGAGAGCGCGGTGGCCAGCCGCTTCGGCGCCCCCTTCAGGCCGGCGTCGACGAGGGTCACCGTGCCGCCGTCCTCCACGAAGGCGAACGAGTTGATGGCGTTCTTCCCGAGGGTGGGGATCCGGTAGAGGCCCTCGGCCAGACGGACGGGGGACGCCGGCACGCCGGTCATCGTGCCACGGCCGCCGCTGCTATCGTCGCCTCCGACCGTGAAGCGGGTCCGGTGAGGCCCGTACGGTAGGAGGCAGAGTGGCCGAACGCGAGCGCAGTCATACGCGGCCCCTCGGTGGTGTCTTCGTCCCCCACGCCCAGGTCCTCACCTCGGCCGACGTCCAGCGGGCGCTCACCCGCATGGCCCACGAGGTGGCCGAGCGCAACGGCGGTCTCGACGACGTCGTCCTGGTCGGCCTGCAGACCGGCGGGGTCCCCCTGGCCGAGAGGATGGCCGAGCTGCTCCAGTCGGTGGAGGGCACGGCGGTGCCCGTCGGCTCCCTCGACGTGGCCTTCTACCGCGACGACATCGGGCTCCGCCCGGTGCTGCCCGAGGCGGTCACCGACATCCCGGGCGACCTCGCCGGCAAGGTGGTCGTCCTCGTCGACGACGTCCTCTTCACCGGGCGGACCGTCCGGGCCGCCCTGAACGCCCTCTCGGACTACGGCCGGGCCCGGGTGGTCCAGCTGGCGGTGATGGTGGACCGGGGGCACCGGGAGCTGCCGATCCGCCCGGACTACGTGGGCAAGAACCTGCCGACCCGGCGCGACGAGATGGTCGACGTGAGCGAGGACGGGGTCAGCATCGGGACCCTGGAGAAGCAGTGAGCGACCGTCTGCTCGGGCCCCATCTCCTCTCGGTGGCCGACCTCGGCCGGGACGGCATCGGCGAGGTGCTCGCGGTGGCCGAGGCCTTCGCCGAGGTCGAGCGGCGGACGATCCCGAAGGTGCCGACGCTGCGCGGCCGGGTGGTGGCCACGCTCTTCTTCGAGGAGTCGACGAGGACGAGGCTCTCGTTCGAGACGGCGGCCAAGCGCCTCTCGGCCGACGTGCTCTCGCTCGCCGTGGCCACCTCGTCGGTGAAGAAGGGTGAGTCGCTGCGCGACACCGTCGAGACCATCGAGGCCATGGGCATCGACGCCCTGATTGTCCGGCACAGCGCGGCCGGCGCGGCGCACCGGGTGGCCGGCTGGGTCGAGCGGGCCCACGTCGTGAACGCCGGCGACGGCTGGCACGAGCACCCCACCCAGGCCCTCGTCGACTGCTTCACCGTCCGCCAGGTCCTGGCCGAGCGGGACGGTGTGACCCCTTCGTCGCTCGGGACGTCGTGCTTCGAGGGGCTCTCGGTGCTCGTGGTGGGCGACATCCGCCACAGCCGGGTCGCCCGCTCCTCGATCCTCGCCTACGCGGCCCTCGGGGCGCGGGTCCGACTCTGTGCGCCGGGCAGCCTCCTCCCGCCTTCCCTCGAGGGCTGGCCGGTCGAGGTGGTGGGCGACCTCGACGCGGCGCTGCCCGAGGCCGACGTGGTGGCGCTCCTGCGCCTCCAGGCGGAGCGGGGCAGCGGCCAGTTCGTGCCCTCCCTCCGGGAGTACACGGCCCGCTTCGGCCTCACGGCCCGGCGGGCGGCCCTCCTCGGGAAGGAGGCCATCGTCACCCACCCCGGCCCCATGGTGCGGGGCGTCGAGATCGGGAGCGACGTGGCCGAGCTGCCGAACGCCGTGGTGACCCGCCAGGTGCAGAACGGGGTGGCAGTGCGCATGGCCGTCCTCTTCCTCCTCCTCGGGACGGCGCCGGTCGAGCTCGTGACGGACGAGGCCGCGGGGGCCGAGCGTGGCTGACGCGACCCGGGGCGCCAGCAAGCGCCCCCCCACCCTCGTCATCCGGGGCGGACGGCTCATCGACGGCACGGGCACGAAGGTGGCCGACGTGGCGGTGGCCGACGGCAAGGTGGTGGCCGTCGAGGAGGGGCTGGCGGTGCCGTCGGGGGCGACGGTGCTCGACGCCGGCGGCTGTTGGGTGACGCCCGGCTTCGTCGACCTGCACGCCCACCTGCGCCAGCCGGGGCGGGAGGAGGCCGAGACCGTCGAGACGGGCACCCGGGCCGCGGCCCTCGGCGGCTACACCGCGGTGGTGGCGATGCCCAACACCGAGCCGGCCATCGACGACGCCGGCACGGCCCGCGAGGTGCTCGAGCTCGGCCGGCATGCCCTCAGCGAGGTGGCGGTGGCCGGCGCGGTCACCGTGGGGCGGTCGGGGGAGCGGCTCGCCCCCATGGGGGAGCTCGCCGCGCTCGGCGTGCGGCTCTTCACCGACGACGGGGCCGGCGTCCAGGACGGCGGCCTCTTCCGCCGGGCCCTCGACTACGCCCGCGACCTCGGCGTGACCCTCGCCGAGCACTGCGAGGACGACGACCTCGCAGCCGGCGGGGTCATGCACGAAGGGGTCTGGTCGAGCCGGCTCGGGCTCCCGGGCACGCCCTCGGCGGCCGAGGAGGTCATGGCGGCCCGGGACATCGCCCTCGTCCGGCTCACCGGGGGCCGGCTCCATCTGCTGCACCTCTCGACGGCCGGCTCGGCCGAGCTCGTGCGCCGGGCCAAGGCCGAGGGCCTCCCGGTCACCGCCGAGGTGGCGCCGCACCACCTGGCGCTCACCGACGAGCTCGTCGCCGGCTACGACCCGGTGTACAGGGTCAGCCCGCCGCTGCGGCCGGCCGCCGACGTGGCGGCCTGCTGCGAGGCGGTGCGCGACGGCACGTTCGACGCGGTGGCCACCGACCATGCGCCTCACCCACCCGAGGCGAAGGACGTGCCTTTCGCCGAGGCGGCCCCGGGCATGCTCGGCCTGGAGACGGCGTTCGCCGTGGCTTTCACCGAGCTGCACGGCCCGGCCGAGGAGGGCTGGGTGGCCGACACCCCCGGCGGTGACCGGCTGGCCCCGCGCCGCTTCTTCGAGGTCTTCAGCTGGGGGCCGGCGGCCATCGCCGGGCTCGGCCCGGCCGACCCCCGCCCGGGCGGTCAGAGCGCCCAGGGTGGTCCGATCCAGCCGGGGGCGGCGGCCAATCTCTGTGTGGTCGACCCCCGAGCCACCTGGACGGTGGACCCCGGCCGGCTGGCCAGCCGCAGCCGCAACACCCCCTACGCCGGGCGACGGCTCTCTGGCCGGGTGCGTCACACCGTGCTCCGGGGCGAGCCGGTGGTGCTCGACGGCGAGGCCCAGCGGTGAGGAGCCGGCGACCGGCGGCGGCCGACGAGGCCGAACGGCAGCCGGCCCTCCTCGTCCTCGCCGACGGCGAGGTGTTCGAGGGCGAGGCCGCCGGGGCCCCGTGCCCGGTGGCCACGGGCGAGATCGTGTTCAACACGGCCATGTCCGGCTACCAGGAGGTGGTGACCGACCCCTCCTACGCCGGCCAGGTGATCGCCTTCACCACCGCGCACATCGGCAACTACGGGACCAACGCGGCCGACGACGAGGCGGATCGGCCCGCCTGTCGCGGCGTCGTGGTGCGTGACCTCACCGACCCGCCGAGCAACTGGCGCTCGACCGAGGGCTTCGAGGCGTTCCTCGTTCGCCACGGGATCCCGGCGATGACCGGCGTCGACACCCGTCGGCTCACCCGTCACCTCCGCGACCGCGGCGCCATGCCCGGCGCGTTCGGCACCGCCGCGGAGGGCGAGCTCCGTCGCGCCGCGGCCGAGGCGCTCCCGACCGACGGGCGTGACCTCGTGGCCGAGGTCACGACGGCACAGCCGTACCAGTTCGGGACGGGACCCTTCCGGGTGGTGGCCTACGACTACGGGGTGAAGGCGACGATGCTGCACCACCTCGGGACCCTCGCCACGGTGACCGTGGTCCCCGCCGGGACCCCGGCCGACGACGTCCTCGCCCTGGAGCCCGACGGCGTGTTCTTCTCGAACGGCCCGGGCGACCCCTCGGCCCTCCCCGGGCCTGTGGCCACGGCGGCCGATCTGGTGGGACGGGTGCCGATCTTCGGGATCTGCCTGGGGCACCAGGTGCTCGGCCTGGCCCTCGGCGGCAGCACCTACAAGCTCCCCTTCGGCCACCACGGGGCCAACCACCCGGTGCGCCGCCTCGCCACCGGCCACGTCGAGGTGACGAGCCAGAACCACAACTACGCGGTCGGGACCGTGCCGGGGACCGAGGTCACCCACGTCAACCTGAACGACGACGTGGTGGAGGGGCTGCGCTCGCTCTCCGCCCCGCTCTTCTCGGTGCAGTACCACCCCGAGGCCGGGCCCGGACCACACGACGCCCGGTACCTCTTCGACGAGTTCGCCGCCCTCATGGCCGGGGCCTGAGGTGCCGAGGCGCGACGACCTCGAGTCGATCCTCGTCATCGGCTCGGGACCCATCGTCATCGGTCAGGCCTGCGAGTTCGACTACTCGGGGACCCAGGCCTGCCGGGTGCTCTCCGAGGAGGGCTACCGGGTCGTCCTCGCCAACTCCAACCCGGCCACGATCATGACCGACCCGGCCACCGCGGCGGCCACCTACGTCGAACCCCTCGATCGAGAGGTCCTCGCGGCGGTGATCGAGCGTGAGCGCCCCGACGCCCTCCTCCCCACGCTCGGTGGCCAGACCGCGCTCAACCTCACGATGGAGCTGGTCGAGGACGGGGTGCTCGAAGCCCACGGCGTCGAGGTGATCGGCGCCCGTCCCGAGGCCATCGCCACGGCCGAGAACCGCGAGCAGTTCAAAGCGGCGATGATCGAGATCGGCCTCGAGGTGCCGCCGTCGGGCTTCGCCCACTCCCTCGACGAGGCGCTGGCCGTGGCCGACGGGCTCGGCTATCCGGTCATCGTGCGGCCGTCGTACATCCTCGGTGGGAGCGGGACCTCGATCGCCGCCGACCGCGACGAGCTCCTGGGGGTGGCCACGGCCGGCCTGGCCGCCAGCCCCGTCGGCCAGGTGCTGATCGAGCGCTCCATCGCCGGCTGGAAGGAGTTCGAGCTCGAGGTCATGCGGGACGTCGCCGACAACTGCGTGGTGGTCTGCTCGATCGAGAACCTCGACCCGATGGGTGTGCACACCGGGGACTCGATCACCGTCGCGCCGGCCCAGACGCTGACCGACGTCGAGTTCCAGGCGATGCGCGACGACGCCTTCGCCTGTCTCCGCCGGGTGGGGGTGGAGACCGGTGGCTCGAACGTGCAGTTCGCGGTGGACCCGGCCGACGGCCGGCGGCTCATCATCGAGATGAACCCCCGGGTGTCGCGGTCCTCGGCCCTCGCCTCCAAGGCCACCGGGTTCCCGATCGCCAAGATCGCCGCCCGCCTCGCCGTCGGCTATCGGCTCGACGAGGTGGCCAACGACATCACGCGGGCCACGCCGGCCAGCTTCGAACCGACGATCGACTACGTCGTGACCAAGATCCCGCGCTGGGCCTTCGAGAAGCTGCCGGGGGCCGAGCCGGTCCTCGGGGCGAGCATGCAGTCGGTCGGCGAGGTGATGGCCATCGGGCGCACGTTCTGCGAGTCGCTGCAGAAGGCGGTGCGCTCCCTCGAGCAGGGGCGGGCCGGCCTGAACGCCGACCCGGCCGAGCGCCCGTTCGACGGCCTCGACGACGAGACGCTGGCGGCGCGGCTGCGCCGGGCCACGCCCGAGCGGCTCTTCGAGGTGGAGTCGGCCCTGCGCCGGGGCTGGTCGGCCGAGGAGGTGGCGGCCACGACCACCATCGACCCGTGGTTCGTGCGCCAGATCGGCCGCATCGCCGACGAACGGCGCTCGCTCGAGGGCAGCTCGCTGGCCGGGCTCGACCGGGCCCGGCTGCGGCGGGCCAAGCGACTCGGCTTCTCCGACGCGCAGCTGGCCTACGTCCTCGGTTCGACCGAGGCCGAAGTGCGCGCCTCGCGTCTTGCGCTCGGGGTGCGGGCCACGATGAAGACGGTCGACACCTGTGGGGCGGAGTTCGAGGCGTACACGCCCTACCACTACGCCACCTACGAGGACGAGGAGGAGGTGCGGCCGAGCGACCAGCCCCGCGTGGTCATCCTGGGTTCGGGCCCGAACCGCATCGGTCAGGGCATCGAGTTCGACTACTGCTGCGTGCACGCCAGCATGGCGCTGCGCGCCGCGGGCTACGAGACCGTGATGGTCAACTGCAACCCCGAGACCGTCTCGACCGACTACGACACCTCCGACCGGCTCTATTTCGAGCCCCTGACCAGCGAGGACGTCGCCAACGTGCTCGACGCCGAGGCCCGGGCCAGCACCGGGGCGGGGTCGGTGACCGGCGTGATCGTCTCGCTCGGCGGGCAGACACCGCTCAAACTCGCCGGGTCGCTCCCACCCGGGCTCGTCCTCGGCACGAGCCCGGCCTCGATCGACCGGGCCGAGGACCGCGAGCAGTGGAACGCCCTCTGCGAGGCGCTCGCCATCCCCCAGCCGAAGGGTGGCACGGCGATGGGCGTCGACGACGCGCTGGCCGTGGCGGCCGAGGTCGGCTACCCGGTGCTCGTGCGGCCGAGCTACGTGCTCGGCGGTCGGGCGATGGAGATCGTCTATGACGACCACGCCATGCGCCGGGTCATGACGGCGCTGGCCGACGGGCTCCTCGCCCGGGAGGGGGGCGTGACGGCCGAGCGCCCCGTGCTCGTCGACCGCTTCCTGGAGGACGCCGTGGAGGTCGACGTCGACGCGCTGCGGGACCGCACCGGCGAGATCCACGTCGCCGGGGTGATGGAGCACGTCGAGGAGGCCGGCGTGCACTCGGGGGACTCGGCCTGCGCCCTCCCGCCACAGACCTTGTCGCAGGCGGTGCTCGACCAGCTCGACCGGCACACCCGGGCCCTCGCCGAGGAGCTCCTCGTGGTCGGGCTCATCAACGTCCAGTACGCGGTGAAAGACGGCACCGTCTACGTGCTCGAGGCCAACCCCCGGGCCAGCCGCACGGTGCCCTTCGTGGCCAAGGCCACGGGCGTGCCCGTCGCCATGGTGGCGGCCCGGCTCATGGTCGGGGCGACCCTCTCCGAACTGCGGGCCGAGAAGCTGCTCCCGGTCCGCAGCGACGACCCGGGCCACGTGAGCGTGAAGGAGGCGGTCCTGCCCTTCGAGCGCTTCCCCGGCGTCGACACGCTCCTCGGCCCCGAGATGCGCTCGACCGGCGAGGTGATGGGCATCGACCGCACCTTCGGCCTGGCCTTCGCCAAGAGCCAGCTGGCGGCGGGCACCCGACTCCCGCACGACGGCACGGTCTTCCTCTCGCTCGCCGACCGGGACAAGCCGGCCGGCCTCGAGGTGGCCCGGTCCTTCAGCCGGCTCGGCTTCGAGCTGGCGGCCACGCTCGGCACCGCCGGCTACCTCCGGGACCACGGGCTCGAGGTCTCGACGCTCGTGGCCAAGATCGGCGAGGAGGGTCTGGCGGCCGACGCCGTCGATCTCATCGCCAACCGGCGGGTGCACCTCGTCGTCAACACCCCCCGCGGTCGCGGCTCGCGGGCCGACGGCCAACACATCCGCAGGGCCGCCTCGCGCCATCGGGTGCCGTGCCTCACGACCCTGGCGGCGGCGCGCGCTGCGGCGGCGGGGATCGCCGACACCGCCGGGCACCCCTTCGCCGTGCGGACGCTCCAGGAGCTCGCCCGCCGCGAGCTCACGACGGGCCCGGCGCCCCGGTGAGTGCACCCGCCGTGCCCTCGACCGATCTCGGCACGAAGGTGGGGTCGGTGGTGCTGCCGAACCCCGTGATGACGGCCTCGGGCACCTCGGGGCACGGGACCGAGCTCGGGGCCTACGGCCCGTTGGCCGACCTCGGCGCGGTGGTCGTGAAGTCGGTGTCGGCCGAGCCCTGGCCCGGCAACCCGGCGCCGCGGGTCACCGAGGTGGCCGCGGGCATGTTGAACAGCGTCGGGCTCGAAGGCCCGGGCATGACCCGCTGGGTGGCCGAGGACCTCGCGCAGCTCCGGGCGGCGGGGGCCCGGGTCGTGGCGAGCATCTGGGGCAGGAGCGTGGCCGACTACCGGCGGGCGGCCGAGCTCCTCGCGCCGGCGGTCGGCGACGGCACCGTCGTGGCCGTCGAGGTCAACGTCAGCTGTCCGAACGTCGAGGACCGGGGCAACATGTTCGCCCACTCGCCGTCGGCCACCGCCGCCGCAGTGGGCGCCTCGGACTGCGGCGTGCCGCGCTGGGCGAAGCTCAGCCCGAACGTGCCGGACCTCCGCGAGATCGCTGCCGCCGCGCTCTCGGCCGGCGCCGAGTCGCTCACCCTCGTGAACACCCTTCTCGGCATGGCCATCGACGTCGAGCACCGGCGTCCCGCGCTCGGGGCCGGCGGGGGCGGGCTGTCGGGCCCGGCGGTCCACCCGGTGGCGGTGCGGGCCGTCTTCGAGTGCCGGGCCGCCTTCCCCGACGCCGGCATCGTGGGCGTCGGCGGCGTGATGAACGGTCGCGACGCGGTCGAGCTCCTCCTGGCCGGTGCCGACGCCGTGCAGGTCGGCACGGCCACCTTCGCCGAGCCGCGCGCCCCGTGGCGCGTCCTGCGAGAGCTCGTCCGCTGGTGCGAGCAGCACGGTGGGACCACGGTGCAAGAGTTGGTCGGGGCGGCCCATGGGTGAGGACTCGACGCGATGACGCAGGTGACCACGTTCGCCGAGCGGCTGCGGGCGGCGGTGAGCGACACCGGCCCGCTCGCCGCGGGGATCGACCCGTCGGGCCGGTTGCTCGAGCAGTGGGGCCTCACCGACGACGCGGCGGGCCTCGCCCGCTTCGGCACGCGCTGTGTCGAGGCGTTCGCCGGCGTGCTGCCGGCGGTCAAGTGTCAGGTGGCCTTCTTCGAGCGGCACGGCGCGGCCGGGCTGGCCGCGCTCGAAGGACTGCTGGCCGAGGCGCGCCAAGCGGGGCTCCTCGTGATCGCCGACGCCAAGCGCGGTGACGTCGAGTCGACGTCGGCCGCCTACGCCGACGCCTGGCTCGGTGACGGACCGCTCGCCGCCGACGCTGTGACCGCCACGCCCTACGTCGGCCTCGGCGCGCTGTCGCCGATGGTCGACCTCGCCCGCCGACACGGGCGTTGCGTCCTCGTCGTGGTGCGGACGTCGAACCGGGAGGGCCGGGCGGTGCAGGAGTCGGTGACCGCCCTCGGCGTGGCGCTCGAGGACGCCCTCTTCGCGGAGATCGCCGAGGCCAACCGGGTCTCGCCGGGGGCCCTCGGCGCGGTGGTCGGGGCCACCCTCGAACCCAGCCGGTTCGACCTGGCCGGCCTGGGTGGGCCGGTCCTGGCGCCCGGGGTGGGCGCCCAGGGGGCCACGCCGGGCGACGTCGGCCGGCGGTTCTCGGGCCTCGCCGTGGGGGCGGTGCTCCCGAGCGCCTCCCGGAGCCTCCTTGATCTCGGCCCGGCCGAGGCGGCGCTCCGGGCGGGGGCAGCGGAGCTTCGTGACGCTCTGGCCCGGGCTTTGGCATGACCTCCCTCGTGGGAGGCGCTATGGTCGCGCCCATGCCGCAACCGCCTGCACTCACGCCCGAGCAGCGACAGGCTGCACTGCAAAAAGCCGCCAGAGTCCGCCGCGAGCGCGCCGAGGTCAAAGAGAAGCTGAAGCTGGGCACGCTGACCTTGAGCGAGCTCTTGAAGAAGGCCGAGAAGGACGAGACCGTCGGCAAGATGAAGGTCGTCTCGGTCCTCGAATCGCTCCCGGGCCTCGGCAAGGTCAAGGCCCGTCGCCTGATGGAGACGGTCGGCATCAGCGAGAGCCGACGCCTCCAGGGTCTCGGGGCGAAGCAGCGGGCCGAGTTGCTCAAAGAGACTGCCCGCTGAGCCACTGATCTTCGTGCTCATCGGCCCCGGTGGGGCCGGTAAGGGCACGGTGGCCGAGCGACTGGTCCGCGAGGTACCCCGGCTCTGGCTCAGCCGTTCCTGGACGACGCGCCAACGCCGTCCAGGTGAGGCCGAGGACGCCTACGTGTTCGTCGACCGGGAGAAGTTCCGCGCCCACGCGGCGGCGGGGGGCTTCCTCGAGTGGGCCGACTACCTCGGTCAGCTCATGGGCACGCCAGTCCCCACGCCGCCCGACGGCCACGATGTGCTCCTCGAGATCGACCTCGAGGGGGCCCGCCAGGTGCGGGCCCTGCGGCCTGACGCCGTGGTCGTCCTCCTTGTCCCACCGTCGATGGAGGTCCAAGAGGCCCGACTGCGGGCTCGCGGCGACCGCGAGGAGCACGTGCGCCGTCGCCTGGCCAAGGGGGAGGAGGAGGTGCGCCTCGGCCAGGAGCTGGCCGACGCGGTAATCGTGAACGACGACCTGCTACGGGCCACCGCCGACGTGGCCGCTATAGTGGACCGGACCCGCGGCGGGCAGGTCGCCCGGTCAGCCACCCCCGCCTGACGGCACCCTCGACGAGGAGACGTGATGGCCCAAGGCCGAAACACCCTGATGGACCCGCCGATCGAGGACCTCCTCGACAAGGTGGACTCGAAGTTCACCCTGGTCGCCCTCGGCGCGGCCCGGGCCCGGCAGGTCAACGCCTACTACAACAGCCTGGGCGAGGGCCTCGGCCGGGTGGTGCCCCCGCAGGTGACCTCGGTCTCCGGCCAGCCCCTCTCGATCGCCTTCGAGGAGGTGGCGGCGGGCAAGGCCACCTACACGCGGCCCGACCCCGAGGCGGAGGCGGCCGAGCTCGCCCGCGAGGAGGAGAAGGCCCGCATCGAGGCGGTGGAGGCGGCCAACGCCGGCGGCGCCTTCAACGAGGACCCGGCCATCGTCGAGGACCCACCCATCGTCGAGGACCCAGGACCCGACGCCGGCTAGGGCGGCGGACCCGTGAACCTCGTCCTCGGCGTCTGCGGCGGCATCGCCGCCTACAAGGCCGTCGAGGTCTGTCGGCGCCTCGTCGACGAGGGCGTCCACGTCACGCCGGTCCTCACCCACGACGCCACCCGGTTCGTGGGCGAGGTCACGTTCTCGGCTCTGGCCTCGGCGCGCGCGCAGACGAGCCTCTTCGACGAGGACTCGCCGATCCCGCACACCCGCCTCGGGCAGTCGGCCGACCTCGTCCTCGTGGCCCCGGCGACCGCGCACTTCCTCGCCCGCTACGCGGCGGGCATGGCCGACGACCTCCTCACGGCCACGCTGCTCGCCACCCGGGCCCAGGTGGTGGTCTGTCCGGCCATGCACACCGAGATGTGGGAGCACCCGGCGGTGCAGGAGAACCTGGCCACGCTCCGTCGACGCGGCGTCGTCGTGGTCCCGCCCGACGAGGGCCGCCTGGCCGGCGGCGACGTCGGGGCGGGTCGGCTGGCCGAGCCCGAGGTGATCGTGGCCCGGGCCCTCGCCCTCCTCCGGCCGAGCGGACAGGACCTGGCCGGCCGGCGGGTCCTCGTGAGCGCCGGGGGCACCCGCGAGCCCCTCGACCCCGTCCGCTATCTGACCAACCGCTCGTCGGGGAAGCAGGGCCACGCGCTCGCCGAGGCCGCCCGGGACCGGGGCGCCGAGGTCACGCTCGTCACCGCGGCGCCGCTCGAGGCCCCGTCGGGCGTGACCGTCGTGCGGGTGGAGACGGCGGCCGAGATGGAGGCGGCGCTCGTGGGGCGGGCGCCCGAATCCGACGTGGTCGTCATGGCCGCCGCGGTGGCCGACTTCCGCCCGAAGGGCGAGGCCGGGCACAAGCTCAGCCGGGAGGACGGTCCGCCGGAGCTGGTCTTCGAGCCGACCCCCGACATCCTCGCCGCCCTGGTGGCCCGGCGCCGCCCCGGGCAGGTGCTCGTGGGCTTCGCCGCCGAGACCGTCGACGTGCTCGAGCGCGGCCGGCGCAAGCTCGAGAAGAAGGGCGTGGACCTCCTCGTCGTGAACGACGTCGCCGCGCCGGGCGTCGGCTTCGACCACGAGACGAACGCCGTGACGATCCTCGCCGCCGACGACGAGCCCGTCGAGGTGCCGTTGACCTCGAAGCGCCGGGTCGCCGAGGCCGTCTTCGATAGCGTCGTCACCCGGCTGCAGCTATGAGCGGGCGGACCGCGCACCGCATCCCCCCACCGATCCCTGAGGAGCACCCAGCTTGAGAACCACCTTCACCTCCGAGTCCGTCACCGAGGGCCACCCCGACAAGATGGCGGACCAGATCTCCGACACGGTGCTCGACGCCCTCCTGCAGGGTGACCCCGACTGCCGGGTGGCCTGCGAGACCCTCCTCACGACGGGCCTCGTGGTCGTGGCCGGCGAGGTGTCGACGAGCACCTACGTCGACATCCCTTCGCTCGTGCGCCAGACCGTGTGCGACATCGGCTACGACAACGATGCCTACGGCTTCAACGGCCGGACCTGCGGGGTGATGGTCGCCCTCGACGAGCAGTCGCCCGACATCGGCCAGGGTGTCGACGCGGCGCTCGAGTTCCGCACGGGGAGCGGGGGAGAGGACGTCCTGAACGCCCAGGGCGCCGGTGACCAGGGGATGATGTTCGGCTACGCCTGCGACGAGACGCCGGACCTCATGCCGATGCCCGTGTGGTTGGCCCACCGGCTGGCCCAGCGACTCTCCCAGGTGCGCCGGGTGGGCGTGCTGCCCTACCTCCGGCCCGACGGCAAGACCCAGGTGAGCGTGACCTACGACGACGGCCGGCCGGTCGCCCTCGACACGATCCTCATCTCCACCCAGCACCAGCCGGGCATCGACATCGAGACCCTCCTCCTGCCCGACCTGCGCGAGCACGTCATCCACCCGCTCCTGCCCCAGGACCTCGACACCGAGCGGCTGCGGGTGCTCGCCAACCCGACCGGTCAGTTCGAGCTGGGCGGCCCCCACGCCGACACCGGCCTCACGGGGCGCAAGATCATTGTCGACACCTACGGCGGGATGGCCCGCCACGGCGGCGGGGCCTTCTCGGGGAAGGACCCGAGCAAGGTCGACCGGTCGGCCGCCTACGCGGCGCGCTGGGTGGCCAAGCACGTCGTGGCCTCGGGGGCGGCGGCCCGCTGCGAACTGCAGGTGGCCTACGCCATCGGCGTGGCCCAGCCGGTCTCGCTCCTCGTCGAGACGTTCGGGACCGAGCGGGCCGACCCCGTCCGCATCGCCGCCGCGGTGCAGGAGATCTTCGACCTGCGGCCCGCGGCCATCATCCGGGACCTCGACCTCAAGCGGCCCATCTACCGGCGTACCGCGGCCTACGGCCACTTCGGGCGCTCCGACAAGGAGTTCACCTGGGAGGCGACGCCTCGGGTCGACGACCTGCGGCGGGCGCTCGGGCTCTGAGGGTCGTCCGGGTCGTCCCCGACGTCCCGGCGGTCCACCGCCGGTTCGACTACACCGTCGACGACGAGGAAGAGGTCGCCGTCGGCGCCCGGGTGCGCGTCGTCCTCGGCGGCCGCCGCGTCGGCGGCTGGGTGGCCGAGCTCGACGTCGAGCCGCCCCGGGGCGTCGACCTCCAGCCGGTGGCCAAGCTCTCCGGCCTCGGACCGCCCCCGTCGCTCGTGGCGCTGGCCGACTGGGCCGCCTGGCGCTGGGCCGGCCCGGTGACCGCCTTTCTCCGGGCCGCCTCACCCGACCGGGTCGTCCGCCGGCTCCCGCGCCAAAGCTTCGCCTGGAAGACCGGCGGCGGCCGAACGGGTCGTGTGGCGGTCCCCGAAGCCGAGCTCGTGCGGGCTGACCGCGGTCGCCCGGTCGTCTTCCGCCTGCCACCGTCCCAGCCGCTCCTCGTGGACGTGCTCAGCGACCTCGTCACCGCGGTCCTGGGGGAGAGCGGTGCGATCACGACGCCCACCGACGAACCCGGCGTCCTCATTCTCACCCCGAGCGTGGCCGGCGCCGAGCGGCTGGCCGTGGCACTCGACAACCGGGCCATGGCGGTCACGAGGCGCTGGGAGGAGGCCGCCGCCGGCTGGCCGGTCGTCGTCGGCTCGCGCGCCGCGGCGTGGGCCCCGTTGCCCCGGCTGGCCGCGGCCATCGTCCTCGACGCCCATGACGAGGCCTACCGACAGGAGGGCGCCCCGACGTGGAGCGCCCCCGACGTGGTGGCCGAGCGGGCCCGGCGCGACGGGGCGCCGGCGATCTTCGTCACGCCCTGTCCGACGGTCGTCCAGTGGGAGAGGAGCGACCACCTGGTCCTGGGCCGGGCGGCCGAACGCGGCGGGTGGCCGGTGCTCTCGATCGTCGACCGCCGCGGGGCCGACCCGCGGACCGGGCTCTTCTCCGAGGAGCTCGTCCGCCTCGCCCGGGGGAGCGAGCCCGCACCGGAGCAGCCCTTCGTCGCCGTCCTCAACCGGACCGGCCGGGCCCGGCTCCTCGCCTGCCGGGCCTGTGGCGAGCTGGCCCGCTGCGAGCATTGCGGACGGCCCGTCGAGCAGGCCGACGACGTGCTGCGCTGCCGGTCCTGTGGGAAGGAGCGGCCGGTCGTCTGCGCGGCCTGCGGGGCCCCGTCCATGAAGGTGCTCCGCCCCGGCGTGACCCGGGTCCGCGAGGAGCTCGAGGCACTGCTGCGCCTCCCGGTGGCCGAGGTGGTCGGTCCGGCGGCCGAGGTCCCGGCGGTGCCGGTCCTCGTCGGGACCGAGGCGGTGCTGCACCGGGTGCGTCGGGCGGCCGCCGTGGCCTTCTTGGACTTCGACCAGCACCTGCTGGCGCCGAGGTTCAGCGCCCCGGAGGAGGCGCTCGCCCTCCTGGCCCGGGCCGGCCGACTCGTGGGCGCCCGGGCGTCCGACGGGCGCACCGTGCTCGTACAGACGCGTCTCCCGGACCACGAGGTCCTCGTGGCCGCCCTCCACGGCGACCCCGGGCGCCTGGTCGACCACGAGCTCGAGTTCCGCCGGCGGCTCGCGCTCCCGCCGGCGGCCGCCCTGGCCCTCGTCTCGGGCCCGGCGGCCGAGGAGTTCGCCGGGGCCCTGGCCGGGGCGGAGGTCAACGCGCTCGGCGACGGCCGCTGGCTGGCCCGGGCCCCCGACAGCGCCGCGCTCTGCGACGCCCTCGCGGCGACGCCGCGCCCGCGGGGACGCCTGCGGGTGGAGGTCGATCCGACCGGGGTCTGAAGGGCCGCCAGGTACGATGATGCCGTGGCCACGTTCACCATCCGTCAGTACGGGGACCCCGTCCTGCGCCAGCGCACGCAGGAGGTCGACGAGATCGACGGCAGCCTGGACCGGCTCATCGAGGCCATGCTCGAGACGATGTACGCCGCTCCGGGGTCAGGGCTGGCGGCCAACCAGGTGGGGGTGCAGCGGCGCGTCTTCGTCTACGACGTGGGCGAGGGCCCCGGCGTGGTGATCAACCCCCGGATCGTCGAGTCGGACGGCGAGTGGACCTACGACGAGGGCTGCCTCTCGGTGCCCGGCCTGAGCTGGCCCATCGTCCGGCCGGACCGGGTCCACCTCGTGGGCCTCGACCGGGAGGGCAACGCGCTCGACATCGAGGCCGAGAAGCTGCTCGGCCGCTGCTTCCAGCACGAGCTCGACCACCTCGACGGGATCCTCCTCGTCGAGCGACTCGACGACGACCAGCGCCGGGAGGCAAAGCGGATTCTCGGGGGCCGCAGGCTCGCCGCCAGCGACCCCGACGGCCTCACGCTCGCCCTCTGAGCGCCCCCCGAACGGCGACGTCGAGCGCGGCGGTTCAACCCCAACCGAGCTCGTCGAGACGCGGGTCGGAGATCCCGAAGTGGTGGGCCACCTCGTGGAGCACCGTCTTTTTCACCCGGGCCGCCAGCTCCTGCTCGTTCGACGAGGCGTCGCTGATCTCGTCCTGGTAGATCGTGATCTTGTCGGGGGCGATGCCGAAGCCGTAGCCGGTGCGCTTCGTGAGGGGGATCCCCTCGTAGAGGCCGAAGAGATGGCGCCCGACGGCGCGGCCCTCGACGACGATCCGCACGTTGTCCATCGCCCGGCGGAACTCGTCGGGGAGCGAGTCGATGGCGTCGCCCACGAGTCGTTCGAAGTGCTCACGGCTGACCCGCACGCTCGGCACGCTAACGGGCGCCCGTGGCCGGCCCGACGGGGGCCGTGTCAGGCTCTCCCCCCGTGGCCCGCCTCGCCTACCTCGGTACGCCGGAGCTCGCCGTCCCGCCGCTCCTGGCCCTCGTGGCCGCGGGCCACGACGTGGCCCTCGTCGTGAGCCGGGCCGACAAGCGTCGGGGCCGCGGCGGGGCGACGTCGCCCAGCCCGGTGAAGGCGGCCGCGCTCGAGCTCGGCCTCGAGGTCACCGACCGGCTCGACGACGTGGGGGACCGCGCCGTCGAGCTCGGCGTCGTCGTCGCCTACGGCCGGCTCATCCCGGCCGACCTGCTGGCCGTGGTGCCGATGATGAACGTCCACTTCTCCCTGCTCCCGCGCTGGCGGGGGGCGGCGCCCGTCGAGCGGGCCATCCTGGCCGGCGACCCGGTGACCGGCGTGTGCGTGATGGCCCTCGAGGAGGGCCTCGACACCGGTCCGGTTTACGCCCGGCGCGAGGTGCGGGTCGGGAAGGAGGAGACGCTCCACGAGCTCCAGGCCCGCCTCGTCGAGCTGGGCTCGACCCTCCTCGTCGAGCTGTTGGCCGACGGGACGGCCGGTCTGCCCACACCGGTGCCCCAGGAGGGTGCGCCCACGTATGCCAAGAAGCTCGAGCCGGCCGAGCTCGAGCTCGACTTCCTCCTCCCGGCGGCGTACCTGGCCCGGGTGGTCCGCCTTGGCCGGGCCTGGACGACGTGGCGCGGCCGGCGCCTCGGCGTGCGGCGGGCCCGCCCGGCCGGCGGCGTGGCCACGGTGCCACCCGGCACCCTCGTCGACGACCGGGTGGCCACGGGTGAGGGCTGGCTCGAGCTCGTCGAGGTGCAGCCTGAGGGGTCACGGCCGATGAGCGCCGAGGCCTGGCGACGAGGGACGCGCCCGCAGCCCGACGAACGCCTGGGCGCGGCGTCATGACCACGACCGACGGCTGGGACCCGGCCCGCTACGAGCAGTTCGCGGCGGAGCGGCGCCGGCCCTTCGTGGACCTGCTCGAGCTCTGTCGCCCGGTGCCGGGCGGCGAGGTCGCCGACCTCGGTTGCGGGACCGGGGACCTCACCGTCGAGCTCCACAAGGCGCTCAGGGCGGCGCACACGGTGGGGGTCGACAACTCGCCGGCCATGCTGGCGACCGCCCGGGAGCGCCACGCCGGAGCGGGGGGCGTCACGTTCGAAGAAGGCGACCTCGCCGAGTTCGCCGGTCTGGGGCTCTCCCTCGTCTTTGCCAACGCCTCGTTGCACTGGGTGGACGACCATGCGGCGCTCCTGGGCCGGCTGCGGGGATCGCTCGGCGCCGGTGGCCAGCTGGCCTTCCAGGTCCCGGCGAACTTCACCCACCCGTCGCACACGGTGGCGACGGAGGTGGCGGCCGAGTCTCGCTTCGCCCCGACGCTCGCGGACGAGCCGGCGCTGCACCGCGGCCGCCAAGTGCTGTCCCTCGACGGCTACGCCGAATGCCTCTACGCCCTCGGGTCGACCGAGCAACGGGTGCGTCGCGAGGTCTACGGCCACGTGCTCGATTCGACGGCCTCGGTCGTCGAATGGGTGCAGGGGACGCTCTTGACACCGATCCGCCGCCGGCTTGACGACGGGGCCTACGAGGCGTTCGTCACCACCTACCGGGAGCGCCTGCTCGAGGTCCTGGGGGACGAGTCGCCCTACTTCTACCCCTTCCACCGCATCCTCTGCTGGGCCGTGTTCGACTGACGCATCGCACGCCGATCAGAAGTCGACGAAGTGGCGGAAGTCCCGCTCGTCGGGCGTCGTGCTGGTGCGGAGCACCGCGAAGTGGTGGTCGGCATCGCTGGTCGACACCTGCTCGATCGTCCACCCGAGGTTGCTCACGAAGAAGGCGGTGGCCCGAGCGACCCCGGGCAGCTGGTAGTCGTCGAGGAAGACGACCCGGCCGGGACCGAGCAGCTGCCCGAGGTAGCAGAGGTCGACGAAGACCCCGTCGAAGCGGTGGTTGCCGTCGACGACGGCCAGGTCGAAGCGACGGCCGGCCTCGAGGAAGGCGGGGAGCGCGAACTGCGACGCCCGGGCGTGGAACTCGACCAACTGGTCGAGGCCGGCCTCGCCGAGGTGCTGGCGACCGAGGTCCGAGAAGCGCGACGCCTGGTTCGGGTCGAGGACGACGTGGCGCATCGTGGGGTCACCGACCTCGAGCAGGCCGAGGCAGACGAAGAGGGAGGCCAGGCCGTAGCCCAGACCGATCTCGACGGTGTGGCCGGCTGCCTCCCGGCGGACCCAGGACGCGAGGGCCTCACCTTCCTCTGCCCCCATGGCCACGGGGAAGAGCTCGTGCGACGTCGAGTCGAGCCGGGACCGTGCGGTGCCGTCCGCCAGCAACCGGTCGAGCACCCGGCGCACGCCCTCCACCGCGGCGCCATCGTGCTCCGGGTCGCTGTGCACCGATAGAGCGTGGCACGGCGGCACCGCGACGTGAGGTGTGTTGCTGCTCGTGGCGTCACGGGCACCGTGCATCCGATCCGGGGGCTGGGCCGGACAGCCCCCGGGGTGGCCCCACGGCCAACGGGCCGGCCCTAGGCTCGCCAGCGTGCAGGTGGATCCCGGCGTGACCGGCACCTTGAAGATGGCGCCCTCGCTCCTGTCGGCCGATTTCGGCCTTCTCGCCGAGGCGGTGGGGGAGGTCACGCCGAGCGCCGACTGGTTGCACGTCGACGTGATGGACGCCCACTTCGTGCCGAACCTCACGATCGGGCCGCCCGTCGTCGCCTCGTTGCGCCGGCACTCGGGCCTCTTTTTCGACTGCCACCTCATGATGACCGACCCCGGCGACTACCTCGAGGCCTTCGCCGAGGCCGGGGCCGACGGCTGCACGGTGCACGTGGAGGTGGGCGACACGACGGCCCTCCTCGACGAACTCCGTCGGCTGGGCTTGCGGGCCGGTCTGGCCGCCAATCCCGACACGCCGTTCGAGGCCCTGGCTGGGCACCTCCACGAGGTGGACCTCGTGCTCTGCATGACGGTCTTCCCGGGCTTCGGGGGCCAGGAGTTCATGCCCGAGGTCATGGACAAGGTGCGGGCGGTCCGCGAGGCCGTGGACCGGCGGGAGCTGCCGGTCGACATCGAGGTGGACGGCGGCATCGACGAGGCCACCGCCCCCGTCGCTGCGGCGGCCGGGGCCAACGTCCTCGTCGCCGGTTCGGCGGTCTTCGGCCACGAGCGGCCGTGGGAGGCGGCGGCGGCCATCCGGGCCGCCGCGGCCGGCGCCGTCCCCGCTCGGGGTCGCGCCGGTTAACGGGGTTCCGATGCCCGGGGTCGGCACCGAGCCGCGCCGTTACGACGCCGTCGTGGTCGGCGCGGCCCTCGGCGGCGTGGCCAGTGCGGCGATGCTCGCCCGACAGGGCTGGAAGGTGGCGCTTGTCGAGGCGCTGCCCCGGGCCGGTGGCCGGGTGGGCGGGGTCGAGCGTGACGGCTGGTGGATCGACTGGGGCCACCGCGACGGACACGGGATCGGGGACCTCGCGTTCATCCCGGTCTTCACCAAGCTCGCGGCGGCCGCCGCCGGGGCCGAGCTCTCGCTGCGCCCGCTCGGTGGTCGCTACCTCCGCGTCCACTGGTTGCCCGAAGGGAGGGTCACGGATCTGCCCGCCGACGCCGTCGTCCCGCAGCGACCCGAGTCGCTGGAGGAGCTGTGCCGCTCCTTCGGCGACCCCGGCGACGACGTCGCAACGGTGGCCGCCGGCGTGGCCGAGGTGCTGGCGCAGCTGTCGGGGCTGGACGAGGACCAGGCCGACCGGCTGGTCCCCGTGCCGATGGGGCAGTGGCTGGTCGACCATGTCCCCGACCGGCGGGTCCACCGGGTGATCCTCCAGCAGTTCGAGTGCGTGCCGTTCACGCCGGCCGCTACCACCTCGGTCGGACGCTACGCGCAGTTCCTCGCCACCGTGCGTGGCGTCCCCGTCGTCCCCGACGACGCCGAGGTGGGCGGGGTGGCCGGGGTGGTGGAGCCGTTCGTGCGGGCGTTCCGCCAGCACGGCGGCGACGTGCTGTTCGGCTGGCAGGCCGAGGAGGTCCTCGTGCACGAGCGCCAGGTGCGCGGGGTGGTGGCGCTCGACGAGGCGAGCCTCGTCGCCGTCCTAGAGGCGCCCGTCGTCATCACCGACTATCCGGGCTGGCGCCTGCCCGAGTTCGTCGACGAGCGCTACCTGCCGAAGGAGTGGCTCGACGCGGCCCGGGCCACCGAGCGCTTCTCGGCCGACGCCGTCTCCTGGTGGGCCGGCCTCCGCCGCCTGCCCACGAGACGGGCCGACGGCGCGGTCGAGAGTTTCGATGCGCCGTGGCAGCGCTTCTTGTACGGCGAGGGCGCCATCCGGGAGTGCCACGGCGGCTTCTTGTACCCCTCGGCCTACAGCCGCCGCTCGGCGCCCGAGGGCAAGCATCTCCTCTGCGTCGAGATGGTCGGCTCGGGGGAGGGCGGCCCCCGCTGGCGCCGCTGGCCCGAGGCCCAGGCGTCGATCGACATGAACGTCGACTACCTGCGGCAGTACTACGCCGACCTCGACGAGTGCGTCGAGTGGTCGAGCTACCAGTACGTCACGGCCCCCCAGTACCTGTCCTGGTACGCCAAGCCCGTGCGCCGCCACCCGGTCGAGGTGGCCGGCCTCGGCGGTCTCTACGTCGCCAGCTCGAGCGCCGAGAGCCGGGGCGCCTGGATCGACGCCGAGTGCGCGGCGGCCCTCGAGGCCGTCTCCCGGGCCACGGCCAAGGGGCTGCCGGCCCCGCCGGCCGACCGGGCTCCCGCACCACCCGGATAGGCTGGAGGGGGTCGGAGGACCCTCTGAACAGCCCTTTTCCCGAGGGCCATCCCCAAGAATGGAACACGTTCTAGTATTGGGACCAAGGACAGGAGCGACACCGTGACCGAAGCGGCGACCGGCCCCGCGGCCGGCAGGAGCGACGAGGTGCACATGCGCCGGGCGCTCGAACTCGCCGCCACCGTGCAGGGCACGACCTCGCCCAACCCCTGGGTGGGCTGCGTGGTCGTCCCCCGGGGCGAGACCGACCCCTACGGCGGGGCGACCGAGCCGCCCGGCGGCCGCCACGCCGAGGTCGTGGCGTTGGCCGCCGCCGCCGACCGGTCGGTGGGCGCCACCCTCTACACCACCCTCGAGCCCTGTTCCCACCACGGCCGCACGCCGCCGTGCGTCGAGGCCATCCTGGCCGGCCGGATCGGCCGCGTCGTGGTGGGGGTGCTCGACCCCGACCCGAACGTGGCCGGCCGTGGCGTCGACCAGCTGCGGGCGGCCGGCCTCGAGGTCACCGTCGGCGTCGAAGGTGACGCCGTCGGCGAGCAGCTCGCCCCCTACCTGAAGCACCGGCGGACCGGTCGACCCTGGGTGGTGCTGAAGCTCGCCGCCACCCTCGACGGTCGCACCGCGGCGCCCGACGGCACGAGCCGTTGGGTCACCGGACCGGCGGCCCGGGCCGACGTACACCGGCTGCGGGCCCGCTCGGACGCGGTTCTCGTCGGCGCGGGCACGGTGCGGGCCGACGACCCCGAGCTCACCGCCCGGCTCGACCCGCCGGTGGAGCGCCAGCCGCTGCGGGTGGTCCTCGGCCGGGCACCGGCCGGCGCCCGGGTCCACCCGGCCCTCGAGTTCTCCGGCGACCTGGGCGAGGTCCTCGACGACCTCGGCGGCCGGGGCGTCCTCCAGCTGCTCGTGGAGGGCGGCCCCACCGTGGCCCACGAGTTCCATGCGGCCGGGCTCGTGGACCGCTACGTCCTCTATCTGGCGCCGGCCCTGTTCGGTGGCGACGACGGACGCCCGGTCTTCAACGGCCCCGGTGCGTCGACGATCGAGGACCTGTGGCGCGGCCGGTTGGTGTCGGTCGAGCCGTTGGGCGAGGATCTGCGCGTGGAGCTCGCGGCATGAGCGGTCTGTCGTCGATCGACGAAGCGGTCGGTGCGATTCGGCGCGGTGGCATGGTCGTCGTCGTCGACGACGAGGACCGGGAGAACGAGGGCGACCTCGTGATGGCGGCCGAGTTCGCCACCCCGGACAGGATCGCCTTCTTCCTGGCTCACACCTCGGGGGTCATCTGTGCCCCGATCACCGACGAGCGGGCCGACGCCCTCGAGCTCCCGCTCATGGTGGCGGCCAACACCGAGGCCCAGCGCACAGCGTTCACCGTGAGCGTCGACTGCCGGCACGGCACGACCACGGGCATCTCGGCCAGCGACCGGGCGGCGACGATCGCCGCTCTGATCGACCCCGACACCCGTCCGGGCGACCTCAATCGGCCGGGCCATATCTTCCCGCTCCGCTACCGGCCGGGCGGGGTGCTGAAGCGGGCCGGTCACACGGAGGCCACGGTCGACCTCGCCCGGATGGCCGGCCTCACACCAGCCGGCGTGCTCTGCGAGATCGTCTCGGAGGACAAGGCCTCGATGGCCCGCCTGCCCGAGCTGCGGCGCTTCGCCGCGACGCACGACCTCCCGCTCATCACGATCGCCGACCTCGTCCGCTACCGGCGCCAGACCGAGAAGCTCGTGCGTCAGGTCTCCGAGGCCCGGATCCCGACCGACGCCGGTGAGTACACGGCGTACGTCTACGAGTCGGTCCTCGACAACGAGCAGCACCTCGCCTTCGTCCTCGGCGAGGTCGCCGGGCAGGCGAACGTCCTCGTGCGGGTGCACTCTGAGTGCCTGACCGGTGACGTGTTCGGGTCCTTGCGCTGTGACTGCGGGCCGCAGCTGCGGGCCGCGCTGCGCCTCATCGAACAGGAGGGCACCGGGGTCCTCATCTACCTGCGGGGCCACGAGGGCCGGGGCATCGGCCTCGCACACAAGATCCGCGCCTATCACCTGCAGGAGCAGGGGCACGACACGGTCGACGCCAACCTTGAGCTCGGTCTGCCGGTCGACAGCCGGGAGTACGGCATCGGGGCCCAGATGCTCGTCGACCTCGGCGTGACCACGATGCGGATCATGACGAACAACCCGGTCAAATACGGCGGACTCGAAGGGTTCGGCCTCGACATCAAAGAGCGCGTCCCGCTGGAGTCGGCGCCCAACCCCGAGAACATCGAGTACCTGCGCACGAAGCGCGAGCGGCTCGGCCACCTGCTCGACGGCCTCGACGATGTCCTCTGAACCGCGGGCGCCCCGGAGCGCCCGTTGACCACCTCGGAGGCGACGAGTCTCCCGGAGGGCGCGCTGGAGGAGGTGGCGGCCCGGGTCGGGGCGAGCGTCCAAGGCGACCACGCCGGCGCCGGGCTCCGGGTGGCCGCGGCGTGCTCGCTCTTCAACGGTGGCATCACGCACCGCCTGGTGGTCGGCGCCCTCGACGGGCTCTTCGCCTGCGGGCTCGACCGGGGCGACGTCACCGTGGCCTGGGTGCCCGGGGCCTTCGAGCTGCCGCTCTGCGCTCGGGCCCTCGTCGGCACCGGGTCGTTCGACGCCGTGATCGCCCTCGGAGCGGTCATCCGGGGCGAGACCGGCCATTACGACTTCGTGGCGGGGGAGTGCGCGGCGGGTCTCCAGAGGGTGCAGCTCGACACGGGCGTGCCCGTGGTCTTCGGTGTGCTCACGACCGACACGGTCGACCAGGCGTTGGCCCGCTCGGCCGAAGACGAGGAGAACAAGGGACGGGAGGCCGCGCTGACCGCGGTGGCGATGGCCCGGCTGCTGCGCTCGCCAAAGTTGGCGGCACCCGCCTCGAAGGCGGCGCGCTCGTCATCTTGAGGCTTGGGGCGTTGTCGGGCACCGGCTTCCGGCCTGACGTACCTCGAGGGCTAGGCACCGCCCTCAGCCGACCTTGCCCGAAGAAAGAGCCGCGACTTCAAGGACCAGCATGCCCAGCCCCATCAGGAGCGCCAGGACGCTCGGGATGAAGAGCGCCCGCTTCACGTACTTCGGATCGTCGAGGCGCCTTCGCCGTCTCGATGTCACGAAGGCTCGGAAGAAGGGTGGCTGGTAGCTGCGCTTGAGGGATCGCACGTACCGTGCACGGAAGCCCCGGTAATCCGTCAGGAGGAGAGCACCGCCAGTCAACAATCCAGTGCCTGTCGCCGTGAGGATCACGAACTCGCCGACCGACTGGTGCACCAGGGTCATCGCGAAGAGTCGATCGCCGTTCTACCTGGGCCTGGGCCGTGGCCACCCCACTGTCGGCATGCTACCGACGACCTGCGTCGCGCAGTGTCCGGGCGCTCTTCTGTCATGATTTGACGATGCTGCGATTGGTCTTACCGAAGGGTTCGCTCGAGCGCGCCACGCTGGACCTCTTCGCCGCGGCGGATCTGGCTGTGGCTCGGGCCTCGGAGGTCGACTACCGGGCCACGATCGCCGACCCCCGGGTGGCCGAGGTGCGGATCCTCCGCCCTCAAGAGATACCGGTCTACGTCGAGGAGGGCCTCTTCGACCTCGGCATCACCGGCCACGACTGGGTGGTCGAGCGGGGGAGCGACGTCGTCGTGCTCGGCACGCTCAACTACTCGAAGTCCACGAGCAACCCGATGAAGGTGGTGCTCGCGGTGGCGCAGGACTCGCCGTGGAAGACCCTCTCGGACCTCTCGGACCACGACGGCCTGCTGCGGGTCTCGACCGAGTACCCCGAGCTCACCCGGCGGGCGCTGGAGGCCCACGGCATCGAGGCCGACATCGCCCTCTCCTACGGGGCCACCGAGGCCAAGGTGCCCGAGATCGCCGACTGCGTCGTCGACATCACCGAGACGGGGCGGGCGCTCTCGGCCGCCGGGCTGCGCATCCTCGACACGCTCCTCCTCTCCCAGACCGAGGTGATCGCCAACCGGGCGGCGTCGGAGGACAAGGACAAGCGCCACGCCATGGGCCAGCTGTTCACGCTCCTCCAGGGCACGCTCGAGGCCCGCGAGAAGGTGCTCGTGAAGCTGAACGTCCCCTCGGAGCGGCTGGACGAAGTGGTGGGGGTGCTGCCCTCGCTCCGCTCGCCGACGATCTCGGAGCTCTCCGGTGGCGGCTATGCGGTCGAGACGGTGATCCCGAAGTCCGAGATCAACACGCTGATCCCGGCGCTGAAGGACCACGGGGCCACCGACATCTTGGAGCTGGCGCTCTCCAAGATCGTCCACTGACCGCGGTGGTCGGCGGGGCCGCGTCCACCGAACCCGAGCCGCGGCTCGGCACGGTGACCGCCTTCGACGAAGAGCGGGGGCTCGGCGAGCTGCGCGACGACGACGGCCTCGAGCTCGGCTTCCACTGCGCGGCGATCGCCGACGGCAGCCGCACGATCGAGGTGGGTGCCCGGGTGGCTTTCGTGGTCGCCCCTGGTCACCGGGGACGGATGGAGGCGCGGCACCTCGTGGCGCTCATTCCTCCTCGGAGCTGAGGGCCTCTTCGTCGTCGGTCGTCGGGTCGGCGGTGGTCTTGCCGTCGCCGTCGGGTGGCTCCTCGGCCTGGGCCGCCTGGATCTGGACGAAGGCCAGGCGGACCTGGGCCAGCCCCTCGCGCAGCGCCGGGGCTGCCTCGCCGAGGCGGTCGCCCAGCCCCTCGACCAGGGCGGCGAGCCCGTCAATGGCCAATCGGGCCTCCTCCAGCTGGGGCGGCGAGGCCGAGAGGTAGACCGCGGCGAGCTCGAAGAAGCCGTAGCAGTGGTTGGCCACCACCACGTCGGCCGGGGTGCTGAGCAGCTGCCGACGGATCTCCTCGACGGCCGCCTCGGCGTCAGGACTGCCGCCGCCGCCCTCGGGTGGCCTCGCCGGGCCGCCCGCGGGCGGCTCGTCACCCGCCCGACCGCTGCCACCGGCGCCGCCCGGGCCGACCGGGTGCTCGCCTGACGGTGTCCACAGGGTCCCCACGCTGCTACTCTACAAAGCCTGATCAACAAAGAAGCGGGGCTGCCCACCCGGCCGCCTCCACCCGGCCACCGCCGCGACCGATACAGCGAGGTCACGTTCAACGAGGTGCGCCGGGTCGACGTGGCACCGGACCTGCGGTCCGGGTGGCACCGCTTCTCAATTACGGCACGTGGAAGGACCGCGGGCCCGACCGAGAGGAGTGATGCCGCATAGCCACCGCCACGACAGGTGAGCACCGGATCAACGACCGGATCCGCGCCCGTGAGGTGCGGCTCGTCGACCCCGACGGCCAGCAGTTGGGGATCAAACTGCTCCCCGAGGCCCTCACGATCGCCCGCAACCTCGATCTCGACCTCGTGGAGGTGGCCCCCATGGCCAATCCTCCCGTGTGCCGGATCATGGACTACGGGAAGTTCAAGTTCGACGAGGCGCAGCGGGCCAAGGAATCCAAGCGCAAGACGGTCCACGTCGGGATCAAGGAGATGAAGTACCGCCCGAAGATCGGGCCCGGCGACTTCGACACCAAGACCCGCCAGGTCGCCAAGTTCCTCGACGAGGGGCACAAGGTCAAGATCACGATCATGTTCCGTGGTCGCGAGGTCTTCCACCCCCAGCTCGGTAAACGCATCCTCGACCGCATCGTCGAGCAGACCGAGGGGGCGTCCAAGGTGGAGGCCGAGGCCCGACTGGACGGCCGCAACATGGTCATGGTGCTCGCCCCGGACAAGCGGGCGCGGCAGTCGAGGGAACAGAGGAACGCCAACCGCAACGGTGCCGACGCCGGACCTCCGTCCGGCGGGGCCGCGGTCCAGACGGAGGCCGGCGAGGCGGAGGCCCAAGTGGCGGCGGCCGAGGCGCCGGCCCCGTTGGCCGAAACGACCGAGGGGTCAGAAGGACAGGAATGACGACATGCCGAAGATGAAGACCGACCGAGGGGCGGCCAAGCGGGTCAAGGTGACCGGCTCGGGTCGGCTCCGCCGGCGCAAGGCCTTCCGGTCCCACATGCTCGAGAAGAAGACGAGTGTGCGCACCCGCCGGCTGGCCCGGGAGACCGACTTCTCCCCGGCCGACGAGCGGCAGGTCCGCCGCATGCTCGGACGGTAGCCGCCCCGCCCGAGATCCCGACCGGCCCCCGGCCGCCGGTCACGACACGAGACGTCGAACGGCCGCTCCTCGGCCTGACCGAGCGAGCCGGCCCCGAAGTGGAAGGAGTCCCCGAATGGCCAGAGTGAAGCGCTCCGTGCACGGCAGGAAGCACCACCGCGCCGTCCTCGACCAGGCGAAGGGGTACTACGGCAACAAGAGCCGCACGTTCCGGGCGGCCAACGAGCAGCTGCTGCACTCGATGCAGTACGCGTACCGCGACCGGCGGGCCCGCAAGGGCGACTTCCGGCGCCTCTGGATCCAGCGCATCAACGCCGCCACCCGCCAGGAGGGCGTGAGCTACAGCCGCTTCATCGCCGGCCTCCACCAGGCCGGTGTGGAGGTCGACCGCAAGGTGCTGGCCGACCTGGCGGTGACCGACCCCGACGCCTTCCAGGCCCTCGTCGGGGTGGCCACGGCCGCGCTGGCCGCGCCGGCGGCGGAGGCCGCCACCTGAGCCAACCGCTGGCCTACTCGCACCAGCGGGTCCGCCGGCTGCGGCGGCTGCTGGCCAAGCGGGCGGCGCGCTGGCGCGAGCGGGTCTTCGTGGCCGAGGGGGCCGAGCTCCTCCGGAGCGCCTTCGACGCCGGCGTCCGGGCGGAGTCCCTCTACGTGGCCCCCGAGGGCGCGGCGGTGCCCGGTGTGGACGAGCTCGTCGAGCGGGCGCTCGTGCTCGGGGCCCGGGTCTACGACCTGGCCCCCGGGGTGCTGCCGAAGGTGGCCGACACCGTCACCCCGCAGCCGGTGCTCGGCGTGCTCTCGATGGTCGACGTCGGGCTCGAGTCGCTCCTCTCGCCCACACTCGTGGTGGTGTGCGTCGACGTGCGGGACCCGGGGAACGCCGGCACCGTGCTGCGCAGCGCCGACGCGGCCGGGGCGAGCGCGGTGGTCTTCGCCGGCACGACCGTCGACCCGTACAACCCGAAGACCGTCCGGGCCTCGGCCGGCTCGCTCTTCCACCTCCCGGTGGTGGTGGCGGACGACGTGGCGGCGGCCCTCGAGGCGCTCGGCCGGCTCGGTCTACGGCGCTTGGCCACCGCGGTGCGCGACGGCGTCGACTACAGCGCGGTCGACTGGTCGGTGCCGTCGGCCCTCGTCCTCGGCAACGAGGCCGCCGGGCTGCCCGACGACGTGGCCGCCCGCGTCGACGGCACGGTCTCCATCCCCATGGCCGGCCGGGCCGAGTCGTTGAACGTGGGCGTGGCCGCGGCGGTGCTGTGCTTCGAGGCGCTCCGGCAGCGGCGCCGTGGCTCCGTCATCACCGAGCGCGGCGCGGCGGGCTCTACGATGCCCGAGATGATCCGGCCGAGGACCGAGGGGACGGCAACCCCGCCGGTGAGCACCCCGTGAGCGGGCCGGCCGACGGCCTGCCCGACGTGGCCGCGCTCGAGGCCGAGGGGAGCGCCCTCCTCGAGGCGGCGAACTCGGTGAGCGAGCTCGAGGCGGCGGAGACGGCGGTGCTCGGGAGGCGCTCGGGTCTCACGCTGGCCCACCGGAGCCTCGGTCGCCTGGAGCTCGAGGACCGTAGGCACCAGGGCGAGCTGCTCCAGGAGGCGGTCGGCCGGCTGAAGGCCCTCGCCGCGGCACGGAGGGTTGGGCTCGCGTTCAGGGAGCGGGAGGTGGCCCTGGCCGCCGACCGGCTGGACCTGACCGAGGTGGTCGAGGCGGAGGTCCGCTCGAGACTCGAGCGGGGCCACCTCAACCTCGTGACCCAGACGAGAGAGGCGCTCGAGGACGTGTTCATCGCCATGGGCTTCGTGGTGGCCGAGGGACCTGAGGCCGAGACCGACTGGTACAACTTCGAGGCGCTCAACATCCCGCCGGCCCACCCGGCCCGCAGCATGTGGGACACCTTGTACCTCGACCTCGGCGAGCCCGAGACCATCCTCCTGCGCACGCACACCTCGCCGGTCCAGGTCCACCTCATGGAGGCGGCGGTGGCCGAGGGCACCCTCCCCATCCACGCGGTGATGCCGGGGCGCTGCTTCCGCCGGGAGACACCCGACGCGCGCCACCTGGCGGTCTTCCATCAGGTCGAGGGGCTCGTGGTCGACCGGGACGTGAGCTTCGGGGACCTCGCCGGCACGATCGAGACCTTCACGAACGCCTACTTCGGCGCCGACATCCACTCACGCCTGCGCCCTTCGTACTTCCCGTTCACCGAGCCGTCGGCCGAATTCGAGATCACCTGCACGATCTGTCACGGCGCGGGCTGTCGGACGTGCTCGATGACCGGGTGGATCGAGCTCGGCGGCTGCGGGATGATGGACCCGGCGGTGTTCGACGCCGTCGGCATCGACCCGTCGGTCTGGTCGGGCTTCGCCTTCGGCTTCGGTATCGACCGCTGCGCCCAGATGCGCTACTCCATCGCTGACATGCGCACGATCACCGACAACGACGTCCGGTTCCTGCGGCAGTTCTGAGCGCCGCCGGACGGCACGACCCGACCGAGACTCCGACTGAGAGGAAGGCTTGCGCACACCGCTGTCGTGGCTGCGTGACTTCGCCCCGTTCGAGGGCGACCCGGCGGTCCTCGTGGCCGCGCTGGACGACCTCGGCCTTGTGGTCGAGGCGGTCGAGCACGTCGGCCAGGGGCTCGAAGAGGTCGTCGTGGCCCGGGTCGAGGAGATCGAGGCGATTCCCGGCGCCGACCGCATCCGCAAGGTGGTCGTCGAGGCCGGGCAGGGTCCGGTCGAGATCGTGTGCGGCGCCTTCAACTTCGCCGTCGGGGACCTCGTGCCCCTCGCCCCGGTGGGCGCCACGCTCCCGGACGGCACGAAGATCGCCAAGCGGCCCTTCCGCGGCGTCGAGTCGAACGGGATGCTCTGCTCGGGCCGGGAGCTCGGTCTCTCCGACGACGCCGAGGGCATCCTCAAGCTCACCCGGACCGAGGGGGCCCACCCGGGGCAGCCCTTCACCGAGGCCTACGGCATCGAGCCCGACGTCGTCTTCGACATCACCGTCGAGGGCAACCGGCCCGACGCCCACGCCATCGCCGGTGTGGCCCGGGACCTGGCGGCCCGCCTCGGTCTCACGTTCGCCCTGCCCGAGCCGGCAGTGCCGGCGCCCTCCGGGCCGGTGGCCGAGACGCTGGCGAGCGTGGTGGTGGAGGACCTCGACCTGTGCCCCCGGTTCACCGCCCGGGTGCTGACCGGGGTCACCGTCGGGACGTCGCCCCGCTGGCTGGTCCGGCGGCTCGAGCTCGCGGGGATGCGACCGATCAACAACGTCGTGGACGCCTCGAACTACGTGATGCTCGAGCTCGGCCAGCCGACCCACCCCTACGACCTCGACCGGCTGCCCGGTCACGGCCTTCGCGTGCGCCGGGCCCGCCCGGGCGAGGTGCTCGAGACGCTGGACGGGGTGGCGCGGGAGCTCGGGGTGCCGGGCCGGGGCCTCGGCGACACCGGGGAGGACTGCCTCATCTGTGACGCCGAGGGCAACCCGGTCGGCATCGGCGGGATCATGGGCGGCAGCTCCTCGGAGATCAGTGACGACACGACCCGGGTGCTGCTCGAGGCGGCCTACTTCGCCCCGATGGCCATCGCCCGCACGTCCAAGCGGCTGGGCCTGCGCACCGAGGCGTCGGCCCGTTTCGAGCGGGGCTGCGACCCGTGGGGGATCGACCGGGCGGCGGATCGCTTCTGCGAGCTGCTCGCCCTGGCCGAGCCGCCGGTCACGCTGGCCCCGGGGGTGCTCGACGTGCGGGGGGAGGTGCCCGGGCCCCTGCGCTTCGGCGTCCCCGTGGCCGCGGTCAACCGGCTGCTCGGGACGGACCTCGACGCGGCGACCATCGCCGACCTGCTCGAGCCGATCGGCTTCGGGTCCGAGCCCGGGATCGACGAGGTGGTGGTCACCGTCCCGACGAACCGCCCCGACGTCCGGCCGGAGCCCCACGGGGTGGCCGACGTCACCGAGGAGGTGGCCCGGCTCTACGGCTACTCGCGCATCGTTCGCCGGCGCCCGTCGTGGCCCCAGGTGGGTGGGCGCGATGCGAGGCAGGAGCAGCGCCGCCTCGTCCGCGAGGTGCTCGCCGGCCTCGGTGCCGACGAGGCCTGGACCCCGACGTTCGTGGCCGACGCCGACCACGCGGCGATGGGACTGGGCGGCCCGGCGGTCAAGGTGGCCAACCCGTTGGCCGCCGACGAGGCCTGGCTGCGCCGCTCCCAGCTGCCCGGTCTCCTCCGGACCGTGGTCTACAACACCGACCGGCGCCAGGGGTCCGTCCGCTTCTTCGAGATCGGCACGGTGTTCTCCCACCCCGACGAGGGTCGGGCCCGGGTGGAGCGGAGCGGCTCGGGCGGGGGCGAGCCGGCCCGGCTGCCCGAGGAGCGCGAGATGCTGTCGGTGGTCATGGCCGAGGACGGTGACGACGCCCGGACGGCGGTCGTCGGGTGGCGGGTGCTCGAGGCGGCGCTGCGGCTGGCCGACGTGCGGACGGTGGCCCCGGGTGCCCCGGCCGGCGACGGCGCGGCGCCGCTCGCCCCGGTCCCGGGCCTCCACCCCACCCGTTCGGCGTGGCTGGTGGCCGAGTCGGACGGCACGGTCCTCGGCTCGGTGGGCGAGGTCGACCCGGCGGTGGCCGAGGCCTTCGGGGCCGGCCCGATCGGCTCCCGGCGCATCGGGTGGCTCGAGGTCGACCTCGGTCTCCTCGTCGACGCGCCCCGCCGGCCGACGGGCTCCCGTCCGGTCAGCCGCTTCCCGTCGGCCGATGTCGACCTGGCTCTCGCCGTCGACGACCTGGTGCCGGCCGACGCGGTGGCCCGGGCCCTCGAGCGGGCCGGCGGTGAGCTCCTCGAGTCGGTCGTGCTCTTCGACGTCTACCGGGGTCCGGCGGTGGGGGAGGGGCGGCGCAGCCTGGCCTTCCGACTGCGCTTCTGCGCCGACGACCGCACGCTCACCGACGCCGAGGTGGCGGGCCTCCGGCAGGGCTGCATCGACGCCGCGGTGGCCGAGGTCGGCGCCGAGCTCCGCTGAGCCCCGGTCTCAACGCCGCACGAGGCGCACGCAACGGCAGGCCATCGGCAGGTCGATCCCGCCCCCTCGGGCGGCGTTCGGGTGCTCGGCCACGAAACGGGCGACGTCGGCGAGGACACGCGCCCGTTCGTCGTCGGGCAGGGTGATCACCGAGCTGTAGGTGCCAGCCATCCCGACGAGATCGTCGGGGCGGAAGGGCCGGGACCAGGTGACGACCCGCCGCTCAACCGGGTGGAAGGTGGCCGAGAACAGCTCGGCCCACTCCTCGCCAGCCCGTCGTGGGGGGCCGGTGTCCCGGTCGGGACGGCGGCCCCGTTCGAAGAGCTCGGCCACCCAGGGCTGGCGCCGGTCGGGGCCGTTCCAGAGGAGGCCGAGCACGCCACCGGGCCGCAACACCCGTCCGAACTCCTCGGTCGAGCGGGCAGGGTCCATCCAGTGCCAGGCCGAGGACACGAGCACGGCGTCGGCGCACCCGTCGACGAGCGGGAGGGCCTCGGCCACCGCACCGAGCGCATCGGCGCCGGCCAGTCGGCCGAGCACGTCGCGCATGCGCGGGTCGGGCTCCACCGCCACGACCGTCGGCACCCGGCCGACGAGCTCCCGGGTGAGGGCGCCGGTCCCCGCGCCGACGTCGAGCGCCGTCGTGCACGGCTCGGGCAGCAGCCAGTCGATCGCCTCGGCCGGCGGGCCCGGTCGGTAGCGGTCGTAGTCCTCGGCGATCGAGCCGAAGGAACGGGCCCGGACGGACGGATCGGCGGGCGCCACGTGGCCGAAGGTAGCGGAGCCGGCCAACGACCGACCACAGCCACCGGATCGGCCTACTCGATGGGCATCGTCCCGCTCGTGTGGGTGAAGACCTTGCAGACGATCTTCCACTCGCCCTTCAGGCGGACGAGGGAGAAGAAGTCGATGATGCTCACCTCGCCCCAGACCCCCTCTTCGGCCACGACCACCACGGCGGCGTCCTGGACCTGGTCGACCGAGAGCACCCGGATGGTGTACGTGCCGTCGGCGTCGGCCGGCCACTTCTCGGCCAGCGTGTAGAACTCCTCGATCGGGAGGTCCAGCCGCTGCCCCTCGACCTGGCCGAAGATCCGGGCGTCCTCGTGGAAGGCCTCGAGCAGCTCCTCCCGGTTCCCCTGGGCGGTCCCGGTGACGTAGTGCTGCACGGTGGCCACGATGGCGTCGTAGTCGTCGATCGTCTGGTCCATCGCTGTCCTCCCGGTGCCCGCCGCCCCGAGATGGTCCAGCGTACGCCGAAAGTGCCCGCCGAACGGGCACCGAGGGCCCGGGCCGGGTCAGGCCCGGTCGCGCATGAGGGGGTAGAAGCGCCGCAGGATCGGTAGGAGCACCGATCGCGGCGCCAGGTAGGCGCCGCGAGCCGAGATGCGGTTCATGAGACCGGGGATGACCACGGCCCGGTCGTGGTCGAGGCCGTCGAGGGCCGCCACCGCCACCTGGTCGGGGTCGAGCCACATGAAGCGGGGGAGCATCGCGTCCCGCTCGTGCTGCGAGAAGCCCGCGGCGTCGAAGAACTCGGTGTCGACCGGTCCCGGGCAGAGCGCGGTCACCTGGACGCCCGTCCCGGCCAGCTCGGCCCGGAGGGCCTGGCTGTAGCCGAGGACGAAGGCCTTGGCCGCCGAGTAGGCCGCCTGGCCGGGCAGGGGCTGGAAGGCGGCGGTCGAGGCCACGTTCAAGATCGCACCCCGGCCCCGCTCGGCCAGGCCCGGCACGACGAGCGTGCAGAGGTCGACCACCGCCTCGACGTCGGTGCGCACGAGGGCCACCTCGCGCTGGCGGTCCGCCCGTCGGACCGGCCCGGTGGTCGAGAAGCCGGCGTTGTTGACGAGGACGTCGATCTCGAGGCCCCGTCGTCCGACCTCGTCGACGAGCTCGGCCCGGGCACCCGGCTCGGTGAGGTCGGCCGCCGCTACCTCCACCCGGGGTGACCCCGCCGGCGCCAGCTCGGTCGCCAGCTGCTGCAGGCGGTCGGCCCGCCGGGCCACGAGCGTCAGGCCGTAGCCCCGGGCGGCCAGCCGGCGGGCGATCTCGGCCCCGATGCCCGAGGACGCCCCGGTGACCACGCAGGTGCCGTCGGCTCGGGGCGCGGGGAGGGCCATCACCGGCATGGTAGGGGGAGGGCCGGCGCCTGGCCCCGGTTGCATTGATATGCGACTTCTCGTATAGAGTTGCATCCCATGAAAGCCGGGGTGGTGGGGGCGTCGGGGTACGCCGGGGTGGAGCTCCTGCGGCTCTGCGCCGCCCACCCCGAGCTCGAGGTGGCCGTGGCCACGGCGGGGACCCACCGGGGCGAGGCGGTGGGCGCCCACACGCCGTCGCTCGCCGTCGCCTACCCGTCGCTCGTCTACGAGGCCACCGGGGCGGAGGCGCTGGACGGGCTCGACGTGGTCTTCAGCGCCCTGCCTCACGGCCAGTCCCAACAGCTCGTGCCGGAGCTCCTCGGGAAGGTGGGGGTGATCGTCGACCTCGGCGCCGACTTCCGGCTGGCCGACGCGGCCACCTACCGCACCTGGTACGGCCACGACCACGAGGCCCCCGAGCTGCTCGGCTCGTTCGTCTACGGCCTGCCCGAGCGGCACCGGGCCGAGCTCGCCGGGGCCACCCGTATCGCCGTCCCGGGCTGCTACCCGACGGCAGCCGCGCTCGCCCTCGCCCCGCTCACCTCGGCCGGGCTGATCGAGCCGGACGTGATCGTCGACGCGGCGAGCGGCGTGTCCGGGGCCGGCCGGGGGGCCGCCGAGCACCTGCACTTCGGCCAGGTGGACGAGGACTTCACCGCCTACGGGCTCCTCGACCACCGCCACACGGCCGAGATGGAGCAAGAGCTCGGGGCCGCGGTGCTCTTCACCCCGCACCTCGCTCCTATGGTGCGGGGCATCCTCGCCACCTGTTACGCCCGGCCGACGTCGCCCGATCTCGACACGGACGGCCTGCTGGCTGTCCTCGGCGAGGTCTACGCCGGCGAGCCCTTCGTCGTCGTGAGCGAGCGGCCGCCGTCGACAAAGGCCACCGCCGGCTCCAACTGTGTCCACCTGAGCGGCCGGGTGGACCGGCGGACCGGCCGGGTCCTCGTCCTCGCCGCGCTCGACAACCTCGTGAAGGGGGCGGCCGGGCAGGCCGTCCAGTGCGCCAACCTGGCCCTCGGGCTGCCCGAGACGACCGGGCTCCCGACGGCGGGGATCTACCCGTGAGCGTGACCGCGCCCAAGGGGTTCGTGGCGTCCGGCGTGGCCGCCGGGTTGAAGGCCGGGGGGCGCGCCGACGTCGCCCTCGTGGCCACCGACGACGGGCGGGCGGTGCCGGCCGCCGCGGTGTTCACGGCCAACCTGGCGGCGGCCGCGCCGGTGCAGGTGAGCCGGCGCCACCTGGCCGAGTCCGGCGGCCGGGTGGCCGCGGTGGTCCTCTCCGCCGGCAACGCCAACGCCGCCACCGGCGAGGCGGGCGTGGCCGCGGCCGAGCGGCTGTGCGCGCTCGTGGCCGAGGGCCTGGGCGCACGGGCCGAGGAGGTGCTGATCGGCCAGACCGGGTTGATCGGTATCCCGTTCCCGCTCCAGCTCGCCGAGGCGGCCGTCGGCCCGCTCCTATCGGCGCGGGCCGACGGCACGGCGAGCGGCGCGGCGGCGGCCACCGCCATCATGACGACCGACACCGTGGCGAAGGAGGTCGTCGTGCAGGGCGACGGCTTCGTCGTCGGGGGCATGGCCAAGGGGGCGGCGATGCTCGCCCCCAACATGGCCACGATGCTGGCCGTGCTCACGACCGACGCCCAGGTCGACGCCGACGACCTCGGGCCGATCCTCGCCGCGGCCGTCGGCCCGTCGTTCAACGCCATGACCGTCGACGGCTGCACGTCGACCAACGACACGGTGGTGCTGCTGGCGAGCGGGCGGGCCGGGGCCGCGCCGAGGGAGGCCTTCGCCGAGGCGGTGGGCGAAGCCACCCGACACCTGGCCGAGGCCATGGCGGCCGACGCCGAGGGGGCCACCAAGGTCGTGCACGTCGCGGTCTCCGGCGCCCGCTCCGACGAGGAGGCCCACCGGGCGGCCCGGAAGGTGGCCGACTCCCTCCTCGTGAAGTGCTCCTTCAACGGCGCCGACCCCTACTTCGGCCGCGTGCTGAGCGAGCTGGGCACGGCCGGCGTGGCCTTCGACCTCGACCGGGCCCAGGTGGCCTACGGGGGGATCGTGGTCTGCGACAAGGGGGTGGCCGTCGACCACGACGGCCCGGCGGTGGCCGCCCACATGGCCGGACGCCAGATCGAGCTGGCCTGTGAGCTCGGCCTCGGTAGCGGCTCCTCCGTCGTCCTCACCACCGACCTCGGCTACGGCTACATCGACGAGAACCGCACGACGTCGTGAGCGCCGAGCCCCTCCCCGCGGCGGCACCGCCCGAGGCGGCGGCGCCCGAGCGCACCGCCGCCCTCCTGGTCGAGGCCCTGCCCTACATCCGGCGCTTCGCCGGCAAGGTCGTGGTGATCAAGTACGGCGGCAACGCCATCTCCGATCCCGACGCGGCGCTCGCCGCCTTCGGTGAGGACGTCGTGCTCGTGCGCTCGGTCGGCCTCCTGCCGGTCGTCGTGCACGGCGGCGGGCCCCAGATCGGCGAGCTCATGGGCCGGTTGGGCAAGGAGGTCCAGTTCAAGGACGGCCTACGGGTGACCGACGCCGAGACCCTCGACATCGCCCGCATGGTCCTCGTGGGCAAGGTCAACCGGGACATCGTCTCGGCGGTGAACGTGCACGGTCCGCTCGCCGTCGGCCTCTCGGGGGAGGACGCCAACCTCATCGTGGCCGGGCCCCGGGCGCCCGAGCTCGGGTACGTGGGCGACGTCCTCCGGGTGAACCCGACCATCGTCGAGCGGCTGCTGGCCCAGGGCCTCATCCCGGTGGTGGCCACCATCGGGGCCGACGAGGCCGGCCAGGCGTACAACATCAACGCCGACACCGTGGCTGGGGCCCTGGCCACCGCGCTCGTCGCCGAGAAGCTCATCTTCCTGACCGACGTCGAGGGCCTGCGCGCCGACCCGGCGGACCCCTCGACGCTGCTCCACCGGGTGAGCGCGTCGGAGCTCGACGCCCTGGTGGCCGGGGGGACGGCGAGCGGCGGCATGGTGCCGAAGGCGCAGGCCTGCGCCGACGCGGTGCGCAGCGGCGTCCACCGGGCCCACATCCTCGACGGCCGGGTGCCCCACGCCCTCCTGCTCGAGCTCTTCACCGACCGGGGCGTGGGCACGATGGTGGCGCCGTGAGGGCGACGCCGACGGGAGGGACACGGTGATCGACCGCAGCGCGCTCATGCACACCTACGCCGAGCCGCCGGTGACGTTCGTGCGCGGCGAGGGGACGGTGCTCTACGACGACGAGGGCCGCCGCTATCTCGACTTCCTGTCCGGGCTGGCGGTGACGTCCCTCGGCCACGCCCACCCGAAGGTGGCCGAGGCGGTGGCCCGACAGGCGGCGACGCTCTCGCACGTGTCGAACCTCTTCGGCAACGAGCTCGGACCCGAGGTGGCGGCCACGCTCGACCGCCTCGTGGGCGGTGGGGCCGAGCGGGCCGGGGGGCAGGTGTTCTGGTGCAACTCGGGGGCCGAGGCCAACGAGTGCGCCCTCAAGCTCGCCCGGCGCTGGGCCGGCCCCGGCCGCTACGTGGTCGTGTGCGCCGACAACGCCTTCCACGGTCGGACCCTGGCCACGCTGACCGCCACCGGCCAGCCCGAGAAGCAGGTGCCCTTCCTCCCTCTGCCCGAGGGCTTCACCCACGTCCCCTACGACGACCCCGACGCGCTGGGCAAGGCCCTCGAGCCCGAGGCGGTGGCGGCCGTCCTCCTCGAGCCGATCCAGGGCGAGGGCGGGGTCATCACGCCGTCGTCGGACTACCTGGCCAAGGTGCGCGAGCTCTGTACCGAGCGGGGGGCCCTCCTCATGGTCGACGAGGTGCAGACGGGCCTCGGGCGGACCGGTCACTGGTTCGCCTTCCAGGCCGGCGGGCTGGTCCCCGACGTCGTGACCGTGGCCAAGGCCCTCGGCAACGGGATGCCGGTCGGCGGCTGCTGGGCCCGGGGCGAGGTGGCGGCAGCCTTCGGCCCCGGGGACCACGGTTCGACGTTCGGCGGCCAGCCACTGGCCATGGCGGCCGCCCGGGCCACACTCCAGGTGATGGAGGAGGAGGACGTCTGCCGCCGGGCGACTGAGATGGGGGCCCGCTTGGCCTCGGGGCTGGCCGACCTGCCCGGAGTGGTGGCCGTCCGAGGGGCCGGGCTCCTGCTGGCCGCCCAGCTGGACTCGGACCGAGCCAAAGTGGCGGCCGCTTCGGCGCTACGGTCGGGGCTCGTGGTCCAGGCTGTGTGTCCCGACGCCCTGCGCTTGGCGCCGTCCCTCCTCGTCGAGCCGGACGAGGTGGACGAGGCGCTCGGCCTGCTGGGCGAGGTGCTGGCGGCATGAGCGCCCGGCACTTCCTCGACATCGACGACCTCACGGCCCCCGAGCTCGACTGGGTGCTGGCGCTCTCGGTGGACCCGAAGCCCGAGCAGGTGCTGGCCGGCCACGGGGTGGCCCTCTACTTCGAGCAGCCCTCCAACCGGACCCGCAACTCGACCGAGCTGGCGGTCGTCGAGCTCGGTGGCCACCCCGTGGTCCTCCGGGACGACGAGGTCGGCGTGGACACCCGCGAGCCGGCCGAGGACGTGGCCCGCGTGCTCGCCTGCTACCACCGGGTGATCTGCCTGCGGATGCTCGAGCACGCCAAGCTCGTCCGGATGGCCAAGGCCCTCGACGACGCCGGGATGGACGTGCCCGTGGTCAACCTCCTCTCGAGCCGGGCCCACCCGTGCCAGGCCCTGGCCGACGTCCTCACCCTGCGCGACGCCCTCGCCCCGGGGGACTCCCGGACGACGGCGCTCGCCGGGCGCTCGATCGCCTACATCGGCGACGCCAACAACACCTGCCGCTCGCTCGCCAAGGCGGTGCTCGCCGCCGGCATGGAGCTGCGGCTGGCCAATCCGGCCGACCACGGCTTCCCGGCCGACGAGCTCGCCGAGCTCGAGGGACTGGCCGAGGGGGCCGGTCGGGGCGGCAGCCTCGTGGCCGCCGAATCGCCGGCCGCCGCGGCCGAGGGGGCTGACGCCCTCTACGCCGACGTCTGGACCTCGATGGGCGGGGAGAACGGCTCGGCGGCGAGGAAGGAGGCCTTCGCCGGCTTCACGATCGACGCCGCCCTCCTCGAGCGGGCGGCGCCCGGGGCGGTGGTGCTGCACTGCCTGCCGGCGCACCGGGGGGAAGAGATCACCGACGACGTGCTGGACGGGCCGCAGAGCGCGGTCTGGCAGCAGGTCCGACACCGCCGGACGGCCATGCGGGGTCTCCTCGCCTGGCTGGTGGCGGTCGGGGGGCCCGAGGCCGAACGCGGGGCGTAGTGCGCACGACGAAGCACCAACGTCAGCACCGCATCGCCAAGCTCTTGGAGGACCGGATCGTGACGAGTCAAGCCCAGCTGGTCGAGCTCCTCGCGGCCGAGGGGATCGACGCCACCCAGACCACCGTCTCGCGGGACCTGGAGGAGCTCGGGGCGCTGAAGGTGCGGCTGCCCGGGGGTGAGAGCACGTACGCCCTCCCCGAGCTGCCGAGCCAGCAGATCGCCCCGGCCGACCACCTGCGGCGGGTGCTCGGCGAGTGGGCCGTCGAGGTGGCCCACTCGGGCAACCTGGTCGTCGTGCGGACGCCGCCCGGGTGCGCCCACGTGGTGGGCTCGGCCCTCGACCGGAGCGGCCTCGACGGTCTGCTCGGCACGGTGGCCGGTGACGACACGGTGCTCGCCGTGGCCACCGAGAGCCACGGCGGGGCCGAGGTGGCGGAACGACTGGCGTCCCTCGCCGGGCTGCGCACCGCGAGCCCGGTCCGGGACTGACGCTCCGAGCCGGAGAGAGGAAAGCATGGCGAAGCGCGTAGTGCTGGCCTACAGCGGCGGTCTCGACACGTCGGTGGCCGTGCGCTGGCTGATCGAGGAGTACGGCGTCGACGTGATCGCCGTGGCCGTCGACGTCGGCCAAGGCGCCGAGGACTGGGAGGCCATCTCGGCGAGAGCGCTCGCGGCAGGGGCGAGCTCGGTCGAGGTGGTCAACGCCAGGCAGGAGATGGCCGAGGAGTTCTGCGTCCCCGCCCTCTTCGCCAACGCCCGCTACGAGGGCAAGTACCCGCTCGTCTCGGCCCTCTCGCGCCCGGTGATCGTGCGCCACCTCGTCGAGGCGGCCCGCCGCCACGGCGCCGACGCGGTGGCCCACGGCTGCACGGGGAAGGGCAACGACCAGGTCCGCTTCGAGGTCGGGACCCGCTCGCTCGCCCCGGACCTCGAGGTGCTGGCCCCGGCCCGGGTCTGGCGCCTCACCCGGGAGGACTGCGTCGAGTACGCGGCCCGCTGGCACATCCCCATCGTGGCCACGAAGGAGAAGCCGTACTCCATCGACGAGAACCTCTGGGGCCGCGCGATCGAGTGCGGGGCCATCGAGGACCCCTGGGCCCCCGCCCCCGACGACGTCTACGTCCTCACCCAGGTGCGCGAGACCGAGCCGGTGGAGGTGGTGGTCTCGTTCACCGCCGGCGTCCCGACGGCCCTCGACGGACGGCCGCTCGGGATGGCCGAGCTCGTCGCCGAGCTGACCGAGCTGGCCGGCTCAAGGGGCTTCGGGCGGATCGACATGATCGAGAACCGCCGGGTCGGGATCAAGAGCCGGGAGGTCTATGAGTGCCCGGCCTCGCTCGCCCTGGTGCTGGCGCACAGCGACCTCGAAGACCTCACCCTCGAGCGCGACCTCAGCCACGAGAAGAGCCGGCTCGAGCCGCGCTGGGCCGAGCTCGTCTACGACGGCATGTGGTTCTCGCCGCTGAAGCGGGCCCTCGACGCCTTCATGGCCGAGTCGCAGCGCCACGTGACCGGCGACGTGCGGCTGCGCTTCGAGGCCCCGGGGGTGGCCACCGTGGTCGGCCGGCGCAGCCCGGTCGCCCTCTACGACCACGGGCTCGCCACCTACGACGCCACCGACACCTTCCGCCACGCCGACGCCGAGGGCTTCGTGCGCCTGTGGGGCCTCGGCGTGGCCACCTGGGCCGCCCGCCAGGGGGAGGACCGGGAGGGCGGCCGCCCGTGACCTTGTGGGAGGGGCGACTCGGCCAGGGGATGGCCGACGAGGTGGCGGACTTCACCGTGAGCCTCCCGTTCGACCGGATGCTCGCGACGGACGACCTCGTCGGCTCGAGGGCCCACGTGCGGGGCCTGGCCAAGGCGGGCATCGTCACCGACGAGGAGGCGGTGACGCTCCTCGCCGCGCTCGACCGGGTGGACGAGGAGCTCACGTCGGGCCGCTTCGTCTTCCAGCCTGACGACGAAGACGTGCACACCGCGGTCGAACGGCGGGTCACCGAGCTGGCCGGCGACACGGGGGCCAAGCTCCACACCGGTCGGAGCCGTAACGACCAGGTGGCGACGGACCTCCGTCTGTGGTGCCGTCGCAACCTCGCTCTCGTTGCCCGCGAGGTCGTCACCCTCCAAGAGGTCCTCCTGCGCCGGGCGGTCGAGGCCGGCGACGCCTACCTCCCGGGCTACACCCACCTCCAACGAGCCCAGCCGGTGCTCCTCGCCCACCACCTGCTGGCCCACGGCTGGGCCCTGGCCCGCGACGTCGACCGCCTCGTGGCGACGGTCGAGCGGCTGAACGTCTCGCCGCTCGGGGCCGGGGCTCTCGCCGGGTCCTCCCTGCCGCTCGACCCCGACTTCGTGGCCGAGGAGCTCGGCTTCCTCGGCCGCTTCGACAACTCGCTCGACGCGGTGTCCGACCGCGACTTCGTGGCCGAGTCGCTGTTCGACCTGGCGCTCCTCGGTGTGCACTTCTCGCGGATGGGCGAGGAGCTCGTCCTCTGGTCGAGCGAGGAGTTCGGCTTCGCGGTCTTCGACGACGCCTACGCCACCGGCAGCTCGATGCTCCCGCAGAAGAAGAACCCCGACGTGGCCGAGCTCAGCCGGGGCAAGGCCGGTCGGCTCGTCGGCCACCTGACCGGCTGGCTGGTCACGGTCAAGGGACTGCCGCTCTCCTACAACCGCGACCTCCAGGAGGACAAAGAGCCGCTCTTCGACTCGGTGGCCCAGGTGCGCGGGGCCCTCCGGGCCCTCGCCGGCGTCTACGCCACGGTGACGTGGGACATCGAGCGGATGCAGCAGGCCGCCGACAGCGCCGGCGGGGCGGCGGTGGACCTGGCCGAGCTCCTCGTCGTGCGGGGCATGCCGTTCCGCCAGGCGCACGCCCTCGTGGCCGGGCTCGTCCGGGACTCGATCGAGCGCCACGTGCCGCTGGCCGAGCTCGTCGAAGCCCATCCCGAGCTGGGTGAGGGGGCCGTGCGCCTGCTCGAGCCGGGGGTGGCGGTGACCCGCCGGACGACGCCGGGCGGCGCCGGGCCCTCGGCCGTGGCCGAGCAGGTGCAGCGCTTCATCCGTCGCCTCGGCGTGGACCGCACGAGGGTGGCGACCCTGCCCGGCGCGCCGCCGGCCGACTGAGCCCGCTGTGGCCCGTGCCGGCTCGGCCCGGTGGCGGCCGGTGGCCCGCCGGCGCCTGGCCCGGGACCCCCTCGAGGTGGCGCCGTTCCTGCTCGGGAAGCTGCTCGTCCACGGCGAACGGGCCGGACGGATCGTCGAGGTCGAGGCCTACCGGGGGGCCGAGGACCCGGCCTCCCACGCCTACCGGGGCCTGACCAAGCGCAACGCCACGATGTTCGGCCCGGCGGGGCTGCTCTACGTGTACTTCACCTACGGCATGCACTTCTGCGCCAACGTGGTCTGCGGGTCCGAGGGTGTGGGCCAGGCGGTGCTCGTGCGGGCGCTCGCCCCGGTGGCCGGGCTGGCCGAGATGCGGGCCGCCCGGCCGAAGGCCCACTCCGACCTGGACCTCTGCCGGGGCCCGGCGAGGCTGTGCCAGGCTCTCGGGCTCGACCGGGCCTACGACGGGGCCGACCTCGTCACGGGTGACCGGGGGGTCCAGCTGCTCGACGACGGGACCCCGCCCCCGGAGGTCCCCGACCAGGGCCGGCGGGTGGGGATCTCGGCGGCCACCGAGCTCCCGTGGCGCTTCGCCGTGCCCGGCGACCGCCACGTCTCCCGTCCCCGGCCCGACGGTGGGCCCGTTGACGCCCCCTCGCTGTCCTGCTATCCTGACTTTCCCGCTGCAACGGGCTCCCCGTGGGCTCGAGCAGCAGGGCCCGAGGTAGCCCTCCGGACCGGCCCACGGCCGTCCGCTGTGACCCCCTCCGGTGCACCCGGCACCGACGCCAGCGATGGCGTGTGCCCGGTCGTTCCTTGAAAACGGAAGAGCGAGAGCCAAAAGCCAGTGCGGGCGGCTCAGCGTGCTTCGGCACGGTTGAGTCGTACGTCAAAGCAACGCCCGGCAGGGAGCTCCTGGTCGAAGACCTGGGGTGACCTGCCTTGTCAGCCGGTGGCGAGTCATCATCGGCTGGCTCTCTGATTTCTCGGTTCGGTCCGCTTTGGGCCGGGCCAGAAGTCTCGATGGAGAGTTTGATCCTGGCTCAGGACGAACGCTGGCGGCGTGCCTAATACATGCAAGTCGAACGCTGTCCATTCGGTGGCAACACTGATGAAGACGGAGTGGCGAACGGGTGAGTAGCACGTGAGCAACCTGCCCCGAAGATCGGGATAACACCGGGAAACCGGTGCTAATACCGAATACCCCCACCGGACCGCATGATCCGGTGAGGAAATGGATTCCGCTTCGGGAGGGGCTCGCGGCCTATCAGCTTGTTGGTGAGGTAACGGCTCACCAAGGCGTCGACGGGTAGCTGGTCTGAGAGGACGATCAGCCACACTGGGACTGAGACACGGCCCAGACTCCTACGGGAGGCAGCAGTAGGGAATCTTGCGCAATGGGCGAAAGCCTGACGCAGCAACGCCGCGTGAGGGACGAAGGCTTTCTGAGTTGTAAACCTCTTTCAGCAGGGACGATTGTGACGGTACCTGCAGAAGAAGCACCGGCCAACTACGTGCCAGCAGCCGCGGTGATACGTAGGGTGCAAGCGTTGTCCGGATTTATTGGGCGTAAAGAGCTCGTAGGCGGTTTGATAAGTCGG